>OFHG01000131.1_pt1 | contig 33063 bp, 29 predicted proteins | sample 1521931 | NCBI WGS metagenome assembly OFHG01 (sample SAMEA2468438, study PRJEB22500) | soil metagenome | biome: Glassland; feature: Farmland; material: Clay | place: Australia | collected 2013-01-31 | depth 0.55 m
GATCAGGGTCTCCTCGGGCGTGCCCTTGGCCCTGGCCAGGGCCTTCTGCAAGTGCAGGGGCTTGAGCTTCTTCACCGCCGGCAAGCTGATGCCGAGGGTGGCCAGGAACTCGATGAGGTCGGTCAGCTTTTCCTCGGCCGGCTCCTCATGGATACGGTAGATGAACGGCGCTTCCTTCTTTTCGATGTGTCCGGCCACGGTCTCGTTTGCCGCGAGCATGAACTCCTCGACGATCTGGTGCGCCATGTTCCGTTCGGCCCTGATGATCTCGGTCATGCGGCCCTGGAGGTCGAGCACGATCTGGGGCTCCGGGAGATCGAAGTCGATGCTTCCCCGTTTGGACCTCTTGGCGCGCAGGGCCTCCATGAGCTCCGCCATGAGCTCGAATTCCGGGAGGAGCGCGGCGTAGCGTTTCCGCCGCAGGGGGTCCTTGTCCACGAGGATCTCGCGCACGGCCGTATAGGTCATGCGCTCGTTGCTGTTGATGATGCTTTCGTAGATGTCGTACTTCAGGATGTTGCCCGCGGCTGAAATGTCCATCTCGCAGGTGAGCGTGAGCCGGTCGACGTTCGGGTTCAAACTGCAGATGCCGTTCGAAAGCGGCGTGGGCAGCATCGGGATGGCCCGGTCGGGAAGATACACGCTCGTTCCGCGCTGGTAGGCCTCTTCGTTGAGGTACGAGCCCTCCTTCACGTAGTTTGCCACGTCGGCGATGTGGACCCAGAGCCGGTATCCGGCCCTGATCTTTTCGATGGAGATGGCGTCGTCGAAATCACGCGCTGTTTCGCCGTCGATCGTGACCGTGGGCCGCTCCCTGAGGTCGCGCCGCCCCCGGTGCATTGCTGCGGTTACCTGCTGCGGGATCTCGTCGGCCTCGCGGAGCGTGGCGGTGGAGAACCGCACCGGAAGCTCGTACTGTTCGATAATGAGCTCGGAATCGATACCCGGCTGGCCGGGTTTGCCGATGACCCTGATGATCCTGCCTTCCGGCGGCCTGCCCCGCAGGGGGTAGGCGATGATCTCGGCGGAGACGATGTCGCCCGGCTTCGCAGTGCCCGCGTTCTCCCTGCTGATGACAACGTCCTGCGTGATGCGGGGGTTGGACGAGGTTACGAACCCGAAGGATGAGGTCCGCTCCTCCGGAAGTTCATAGGTCCCGACCACCTTCGTGTGCGCCCGTTCCAGGATGCGGATGATTACGCCCTCGCGTTTGCCCTCGGTCTTTTTCCGGCCCACGGGCGGCGATACGCGGGCCACCACCTTGTCGCCGTCCATGGCGTCGAGTCTGCTTCGCGCCGAGATGTAGACGTCGGGCTTTCCTTTTGTCTCGGGGAGCACGAATCCGAAGCCGGACGGATGGGCCTGGAAGAGGCCGGTCTCGAGGTCCATCCTTTCGGGCAGCCCGTAGCGGTTCCCGCGTGTCTTGATGATGTCGCCCGAGAGCACGAGCTCGTTCAAGGCGTGTTTGAGATCATGGCGGTCCTCGGTCTTGAGCCTGAGCAGGCGCATGAGCTCTCTGACCATCATGGGCTTGCCAGTCCTGGTCCTGATGATTTCTAGGAGTTGTTTGTAGGTGTAGTTCATAATAATATTACAATGAATATTTCGCGCAGAGACGCCAAGTCGCAAAGAAAGGCAAATCGTAATCATCAGGTTTTAATACCGAGGATTAAAGGTTTTCTTTGCGTCCTCTGCGCCTTTGCGCGAGACGCCTTCTGATTCCGGTTTGTCCGGGTTAGGAGATTCTCAGCAGTTTTCCTTTCGCTTCAGCGATTACCACCAATCCTTTTTTAATGACCGCCTCGGCTTCTATCAGCCTGCGTGTTTCATGGGTGAGTCTGCCGGACACGCTGAGCTCCTCGCCGGGAGCGGCAGGGGACTTGAATTTGACCGTCATCTCGGCCGTGACGGCGGGTATGCCGAGACTGAAGGCCAGCTTGGCCATGGACTCGTCGAGCAATGCCGAAAGGATGCCTCCGTGGACGATCCCCTCGTATCCCTGATGAATGTCCGCGGGAGTGAATCTCGCCTGGATGGAGCGCGCCGGAGCGTTGATCTCGAAAGCGACGGCGAGACCTGCAGGGTTTTCCCGGCCGCACACGTAGCAGCGCTGGTTGTCGCGGAGCTGTTTCATACGATAATCGTCTTGCTTGTATCTCCCGTTAGTTGTCAGTATAATATAAAAAATGCCGGCTGACAATCAAATAACGTGCACTCCGGAGCGTCTTGCGCAGTGCGGCCTCCAGGACGCGGTGCAGGCGGTGAAAAACCTGGAGCTCTTACGCGCGAAACTGGGAGCGGAGGGGTACGCGGTTATTCTGCCGGGACTGCTTGCCGCTCTTGCGCTCGCAGCGGACCCCGATATGGCGCTGAACAATTGCGAGCGTTATGTGAGCGCGCTGGGCGATGTTCCGTCATTTCTGTCGATTTGCCGGACGAGGCCGGATGTCCTCGATTCCCTCGTCACGATATTCGGCGCCAGCCGGTTCCTTTCGACCTTCCTGGTGACCATTGCGGATGAAAGTCTGTCATTCCTGTCCGATCCCGGCTTTCTCGCAAAACAAAGCGATCGGCAGCGCCTTTCGGAGCGGCTCGCGTCGTTGACCCGCGGCGGGACCGATGACAAAAGCTTTTACCGCATGTTGCGGCTCTTTCGCAAACAGGAGATGCTCCGGATCGGGCTGCGGGACCTGCTCGGCAAGGCTGACTTCCGGGAAACGGTGGAGGACCTGTCGGACCTTGCGGAGGTTTGTTTGCAGAAAGCCTATGAATGGGCGGATGCCGGACTCAGGTCGCGGTACGGGAAACCGCTCATCGAGGGGCCTGACGGGACGCGCTTTCCCGCCGTGTTCGCGGTCATTGCCATGGGAAAACTCGGCGGGCGGGAGCTGAATTTCAGTTCCGACGTGGACCTCATGTATGTCTACAGCGCGGACGGCGAGACCGAAGGGACCTCCCTGACAAGCGGTCAGACCGTGAATAAAATCACGAACCACCAGTACTTCATCAAGCTTTCGGAAAAGCTGAGCGCGGCCATCGGCGAGAAGACCGAAGACGGGTTCGTGTTCCGCGTGGACCTGCGCCTGAGGCCCGAGGGCCGGCGCGGCCCGCTCGCGCAGAGTCTCGGCGGCTACGAGATCTATTATGAATCCTGGGGCCAGACGTGGGAACGGTCTGCCCTGGTCAAGGCCCGGCCCGTGGCGGGCGATGAGGCCCTGGGCAGGGAATTTTTGGCGCGGATCACCCCCTTTGTGTTCCGGAAGTATCTCGATTACGGCGCCCTTGCAGAGATCGGCGATATGAAGCGGAAGATCAACAAGGATGTCGAACAGAAGGGGAAAACGCACCGCGACGTGAAGCTCGGCTACGGGGGCATCCGCGAGATCGAGTTCGTCATCCAGGCGCTCCAACTCATCTATGCGGGACGTGACCGGTCTTTGCGCGAGAGAAACGCGCTCAAAGCGCTGCATATTCTGTCCCAGAAAGGGCTGATCACGTACCAGGAGCACGCCGAACTCGCGAAGGCCTACGTTTTTCTCAGGACGGTCGAGCACCGAATTCAGATCCTGGACGACCTCCAGACCCAGACCATTCCTTCGGACGAGGCGGAGCAGCGTACGCTTGCCCGGCGTACGGGATACCGGGAGCGTGGGAAGGAAGCAGAAGCGCTGTTGCGCGATTACGCCGGGCATACCCGGAAGGTTAGAAGCATCTATGACGATCTGTTCGCCTTCTCGGGAGAAGAGGGGGCGCCGGGAAAGGCGGGCCATGACTACGGGCTGCTGCTCGATCCCGAAACGTCCGAACAGGACGCGGTCGCTTCGCTCAAGAGCTCCGGGTTCCGCGATCCGGGAAAGGCCTATCGGAACCTGCTCCTGCTTCGCGAAGGCGCGGCCTTTGTTCACCAGACGCCGAGGAGCCGAAAGCTGTTCAATGAGATTTTCCCGTCGCTCTTCCGCGAGCTCGTCGTTTCACCCGATCCGGACATGGCGCTTAATCATCTTGAGTCGTTTCTCGCGGCCCAGGGCTCCTGGGAGACTTTTCAGTCACTGCTGAGGCTCGACGCGTCGGCAAGCAAGGTACTGGTTAGTATTTTCGCGAACAGCGAGTATCTTTCCCGCATGCTCGTGGGAAGGCCCGCGCTCCTCCAGAACCTGCTCGAATCGAGGAAGGCCTACGGCGTCGGAACGTACGCCATGTTTGCGAGAGAGCTCGCCGAAGCGCTTGACCGGGCGCCTGATATTTCGGAAAAACTGGACGCTCTCCGCCGGTTCAAGCACCAGGAAGAGATCCGTATCGGCATGGCGGACTTGTTGTCTAATTTGGATCTCACCGCGGTGTCCCGGGACCTGTCCAAGCTCGCGGAAGTCTGCCTTGAAGCGGCGCTGAAGCTTGCAGGCTCCGAGACGGGGAAACGGTACGGCACACAGGGTCCTCGTTCCGGCCTTGCAATCATAGGAGCGGGCAAGCTCGGGGGCAGGGAACTCTCTTACGGTTCGGACCTCGATATTCTCTTTGTCTTCAAGGAAGACCGCGCCCTGCCGCCGCCCTCCCGGGGAGTGACCGTGTTCGAGTACTTCAGCAAGGTTGCGGAGAAGGCCATTTCCTACCTTTCCACGCTCACCCGCGAAGGCTTCGCCTTTCGCATTGACACGAGACTCAGACCCACCGGTTCGAAGGGCCCCCTCGTGCAGAGCATCGAGGCTTTCAGAAATTACTACTTCACCCAGGCGGAGACGTGGGAGCGCCAGGCTTTGCTCCGGGCGCGGCATGTGGCGGGCGATCGCGCTGTCGGCGCGGAGTTTTGCAGCACGATCCAGGGCCTTATCTACCAGGACGCGGACAAGGCCGCCCTTGCGGGCGATATCCGCGCCATGCGCAGAAGGATGGAAGAGGAGGTCGGAAAAGAGGGCGGGCTGCATTACAACATCAAGCAGGGCGCGGGCGGGCTTGTGGACATCGAGTTTCTTGTCCAGTATCTGCAGCTGCTCCAGGGAAAGAAACACCGGCGGTTACGCGTTCCGGGAACGTACAATGCGCTGAGAGCGATTAAGAAACTGCGGTTATTGGACAAAGGCGAGTGCGGCACGCTGCTCCATGCTTATCTGTTCCTGCGGCAGCTCGAGAGCCGGATGCGGATAGTCTCGAACCAGGCCACGAGCGAGCTCAGCAGAGACCCGGCGAAGCTGTGGTCCCTCGCCCGCCGCATGGGGTACCTGGATGACGGCCTTCAGGCCGGGCAGAAGCTTCTTCTTGACTATGAAAACGTGAGCAAACAGGTACGGGAGATTTTTATTAAAATTCTTGATAATAATTCCTGAGCACGGATAAAGAAAACGACCTAGACAGGCATATTCCGCCCTTTCCCCCATTTTGTTTCCTTTCTCGATCACCATCCGGCGATTAACTTGTAAGCGATACTTATAGTTTCCCCCGTGAATTTATGAGAAGCCGATTCAACATTTTGCTTGACAACATATCCACCATTATAATAACATAACCACCTGTACAAAAATGAAACACATTAATTGCATAATGCAATATTTAATCCTGAATTTCGGTCTTCTGAAATTTTCGGGAGGGGGGAGCAATAATAAATGGTACCTCGTTATTCCAGATTTATAATTCCGTTGTTGTTTCTTGCAATGTAGCTTCTCGCCGGTAATGCGGCGCACGCGTCGCACGATGCGCACGAGACGGTCCCGGCAGTCGAGTCCCCGGCATCCGGGCAGGGTGACGCGCAGGCGCCTGCAGCGGCACCCGCAGCGCCCGCGTCGACAACGCCGTGGTGGGTCTGGCCGCTTTCGCTGTTCGTCGTTACCTTCATCCTCGGAATTCTCGCCGTGCTCGGCGGCGTGGGCGGCGGAGTGCTGTTTGTGCCGATCGTCGGCGGATTTTTTCCGTTCAATATAGATTTCGTAAGGGGCGCTGGCCTGCTTGTGGCGCTCGCAGGAGCCCTTGCCGCGGGCCCCGGACTCCTCAAGAGAAACCTCGCGAGCCTCCGGCTGGCTCTTCCTGTCGCGCTTATCGCGTCAGCTGCCGCGATCGTCGGCGCGATGATCGGACTCGCCCTGAAACCCAATGTCGTGAATACGCTCCTGGGATCGACCATCCTGTTCATCGTGTTCATCATGGCGATAGCGAAGAAATCGGATTTCCCCGTGGTCCCGAAGCCGGATGCGCTGTCCCAGAGCCTCCGTATCATGGGCATCTACCGGGAAGAATCTCTCGGCAAGGACGTGGAATGGAGCGTCCATAAGACGCCGCTCGGCCTGGCCTTGTTCATCGTGATAGGGATCATGGCCGGCATGTTCGGCCTGGGCGCCGGCTGGGCGAACGTTCCCGTGCTGAATCTCATGATGGGCGCGCCGCTCAAGATCTCGGTGGCCACGAGCAAGTTCCTGCTCTCGATCACTGATACGTCGGCGGCGTGGGTGTACCTGAACCAGGGCGCGGTGCTTCCCATGATCGTGGTGCCGTCCCTCGTCGGCATAATGCTCGGCTCCATCGTGGGCGTAAAGATCCTCGCGAGAACGAAACCCAAAGCCATCAAATGGATGGTGATCGGGCTCCTGCTCTTTGCAGGACTCAGGTCCCTGCTCAAGGGACTCGGCATCTGGCCATAGGAGGAAGGAAAAATGTCAAACGAGAAAACCAAGGCATCGGAAGAGCAGATGGCGTATGCAGGTGTCCTCAATATCGGAATGTGGTTCGGGCTGGCCCTGCTCGTCGTCACCTTTTTTGTCTACATATCCGGAGCGCTGCGGGCGTTCGTACCGATCGATGACCTGCCGAAGTACTGGACCATGAGAGTGCACGACTTCAACGCGGCCCTCCACGCGCCCACCGGTTGGGGCTGGACCGCATTCATCGGGAATGGCGATTATCTGAATTTCGTCCCCATCGCGATACTGGCCGGCCTGACGCTTCTGTGCTACCTGGTGATCCTGCCGATCCTGATCAGGAAGAAGGACACCCCGTATGTCGTGATTGCCGTAGTTGAAGTTCTTGTTCTGGCTCTCGCGGCGAGCGGCTTGCTGAAAGTAGGCGGGCATTAATCACAGCCGGAACACATCTGAAAAAAACTATAGCAGGGCGGCTGAAAAGCCGCCTTTTTTGTGGTCCCGGGGTATGATTCGCCGTCGTCCTCCTTTTCCGTCGCCGGTCGGCTTGCGCGGAGGATTGATTCCCGGTCTTGCTTTACTTTTTTTTAAGTCTCCTGTATACTGTATTTCAGAGTGATTCGGGAGAGGCTTCTCCGGAACGATCACAGATCACGCACAAATTCACCGTTTTGCGGACTGACGCGCCCGGAAGTAACCTGCGGCTGGTGTATTTCGGGAAAGTAGGCTAGCAGTGAGCATTTTGAGAAAAGATGCTTTTGTTAGCCTTTTTTATTTTGTCTGCCAGGAAGGTCCTCTTGGAAGTCTCGGAATTTTTCCTTAAGCTGCTCGTAATCCTTCTCTCTGCGAAGCTTTGCGCAGAAGTCTTCAGCAGGTTGAGCGTCCCTTCGGTCCTCGGCGAGGTGGTCGCGGGCCTCGTGATCGGGCCCAGTGTTCTGGGTTTTGTGTCTCCCGATGCCACCTTGAACCTGATCGCTGAGATCGGCATCTTGCTGCTCCTGTTCGAGGTGGGACTCGAGACCGACGTGGGTCAACTGGTGAAGGAAGGGGTCCGGTCTGCGCTGGTAGCAGTGACAGGCGTGGCCGTTCCCGCGGCGCTCGGGTTTTGGGTCTCCTCTCGCTGGTTCGGGATGGCGACGATCCCGTCCCTCTTCGTGGGCGGAACCATTGTGGCGACAAGCATCGGCATCACCGTGCGGGTCCTGAAGGACCTGAACCGGCACAACACGCGGATGGCGCGGATCGTATTGGGCGCCGCGGTGCTGGACGACGTTATTGGCGTTGTCGTGCTCGCGGTGCTCTATGACTTTGCCGTGAAGGGAACGGTGAGCATTCCGGCGACAGTGCGGATTCTTGTCTTCATCTGCGCTTTTCTCCTGCTCGCCCCGGTGCTGGCAAAACTGTTCGTCCCGCTTATGGCAAAACTGGCGTCATCCGGCAGGACCAAGGGCATGATTCCTACGCTCATCATTTCGCTGATTCTGGGACTTGCGGTCATATCCCACAAGGTGGGAGCGCCGGAGATCCTCGGATCTTTTGCCGCGGGGATCGCGCTGGCACGGCGCTTCTTCCTTCCTCTGGGAGCGAGCATCGATCATTATAGTCGTCAGCTCGCGGAAAAGATCGAGGAGAGCATGACGCCCATCATCGATCTGTTCGTTCCGGTGTTTTTCGTCATGGTGGGGGTCTCCATCAACCTGCGCGTGATCGACCTGTCCTCCGCTTCGTTCTGGGCCTTTGCCGGGACCCTGGCCGCGGTCGCCGTGGTCAGCAAGATGGTCAGCGGCCTTTGGGCCCCGGGCGGCTTTCGTGAGAAGCTCTCAACAGGCATTGCCATGGTCCCCCGGGGCGAGGTGGGGCTCATCTTCGCCGAGGTGGGGAAACGAAGCAGGATTTTCGATGATGCGGCCTATGCCGTGGTTGTATTCGTCGTGGCCCTGACGACCCTGCTCGCTCCCCTGGCAATGCGTCTCGTGATGAGAGGGGACGGAGAAAAAAAATGACGTCATCGGAATTAATGGTGAAAGTATGGTTTTGTCCTGGCTTGAATTCATTCTCTGTGCTGCGCTGATCGTCGTTTCCGGGACGAACCTGTCCCGGTACGGGGACGTTATCGCTGAAAAGACCGGGCTCGGCAGGGCGTGGATCGGGCTCATTCTCATGGCGAGTGTCACGTCCCTGCCTGAGTTGATCGCGGGCATCAGCTCTGTCGCTTTTGCAAATACCCCCGATATTGCCCTCGGCGATATCATGGGCAGTTGCGTGTTCAACCTGGCGATCATATCGCTTATGGACATGCTTCACGGACCTACGCCCATATTTTCCAAGGCCGAACACGGTCATGTTCTTTCAGCGGGCTTCGGCGTGGTCCTGATCGGCATTGCCGCTGTTTCGATCCTTGCCCATGACCTTATCCCGTCCTTCGGCGTCGTCGGTTTGTATACTCCGGCGATCATGGTGATATACGGCATCGGCATCAGGAGCGTTTTCCTGTTCGACAAAAAGAAGATTGCGGCGTTCGTAGGCGAGATCGCGGTGGCCGCACGGTACGACCATCTGCCCACGCGGACAGCCGTGATCAAATACTCTTTGAACGCACTGGTCATCGTAGGCGCAGCCGCCTGGCTGCCTTTTCTCGGCAACAGGCTGGCGGAGGAGACCGGGCTGGGACAAAGCTTTGTCGGCACGATCTTTATTGCCCTGACCACTTCGCTCCCCGAGGTGGTTGTGTCCGTTGCCGCCCTCAGAATCGGCGCTGCCGACATGGCCATCGCAAATCTATTCGGGAGCAACCTGTTCAACATATTCATTCTTGCAATTGATGATCTTTTTTACGCCAAGGGGCCGCTTCTGTCACATATATCGCAAAATCACGCGATCACGGGGTTTATGGCGGTTATCATGACGGGTATCGCCATGGTGAGCCTCACCTACCGCCTCGAGAAAAAGGCATTCCTGAGGCTCGGATGGGATGCCCTGGCGCTGATCTTCGGATATATCGTAAATATTTATTTTCTCTATACGCTGCGGGGTAGAGGATGATGAAGAGGTTCATTATTATAACCGACTTGGACGGGACTCTGCTCCACCCAAAGACATACTCATTTGCGGAGGCGCAGCCGGCATTACAACTGATTCAGGAGCGCGGGATACCCCTCATTCTCTGTTCCAGCAAAACGCGGGCCGAACTGGAGGTTTACCGGGAGCGCCTCCGCAATCGACATCCGTTCGTCTCGGAAAATGGCGGAGGAATATTCATTCCAGAAGGTTATTTCCCGTTCCCGGTGGAAGGCGGCGTCACGAGAGACGGCTATCGGGTCATATCGCTGGGAACGCCCTACGACGAGATTCGCAGGAGGTTCTGCGAGCTTCGGAGCGAACTCGGCATCAGGGCGACCGGTTTCGGCGACATGACGCCGGGTGAAGTCGCTTCGCTGACCGGTCTTTCCCAGGACGAGGCCGTGCTGGCGCTGGCCAGGGAGTATGAAGAGCCGTTCGTGTTCGAAGGACCGCCGGACGAGCGTTTTTTCCAGGCGATCGAATCATCCGGCCTCCGGTGGACACAGGGGCGTTTCTATCACCTGATGGGAAATCACCATAAGGGCAAAGCAGCTGAACTCCTGCGAACGATGTTCGATCGCCAACACGGACCGGTGACGATCGTGGGGCTCGGGGACAGTCTGAATGACCTTGCCTTTCTCCTTGCTGTTGATCGTCCTGTCCTGATGCGGAGAGCGGACGGCAGCTACGATCCGAGGATAAACATCCCGGGTATTTACCGGACGAATAAGACAGGGCCCGCGGGATGGAACGAAGCTGTGCTAAAATTACTCGAGATGGATGTCTCGGAATGTTGTCGGGAGGGAGGTCCAGATCAATAGCCGGATTAATCAAAACCAGAATCTGATCGGCATCTTCAATGCCGCGCTCGCTGCTGTCGATCCCTACAACGCAGTACGCAGAGCTGTAAAGATCGAGGGCGCCGTACTCCATGTCGCCGGGGCGGCTTATGATCTCGATACATTCAGCCGTATCGTCGTTGTAGGCGCCGGAAAGGCCACGGCGCGGATGGCAATGGCGATCGAAGACGTAATCGGCAACCGGATTTCCGACGGACTGGTCATCGTGAAACAAGGCCATACTGCGTTGCTCCGGACCATCAAGCAGGCGGAGGCTTCCCATCCGGTTCCGAACGAGGCGGGGGTTGAAGGAACGAAGAGGGTGCTTGAGATAGTGAAGGCTGTTGACGAGAAGGCCCTTGTCATCTGCCTGCTTTCAGGCGGGGCTTCCGCGCTGCTCGTGGCGCCGGTGAACGGCGTAACGCTGGCGGATAAACAGGAAGTGACGGCCCTTCTCCTGAAGGCGGGCGCCTCCATCGGAGAGCTGAATGCCGTGCGCAAGCATCTCTCCGCTGTCAAAGGAGGCAGGTTCGCGAAAGCGGCGTGTCCGGCGCAGATCGTCACGATGATCCTCTCCGACGTGATCGGAGACAAACTGGACGTGATCGCATCGGGGCCGACCACCCGTGACAGTACGACCTTTGCCGATGCCGTGGCGGTGATCGGGAAATACGGGCTGAAAGAGAAAATGCCGCCGCGGGTAATGGCGTTTCTTGCGCGCGGAATGGGCGGGCAGGAACCGGAGACGGTGAAGAGCGGCGATTCGTGCCTGCACAAGACCCGGAATGTGATCATCGGGGGGATCACCCAGGCCCTTTTCGCGGCAAAAGAGAAGGCCCGGCAGCTCGGCTTCGCCCCGGAGGTCGTTACCGGGGAACTTCAGGGAGAGGCCAGGGATGCGGCCCGTTTTCTGGCGCAGACTGCGCTTCGTGCGCGGGATCTTGCGAGACCCGGAGAGCGGCGCTGTCTTCTCTCCGGCGGCGAGACCACGGTGACCGTAAAAGGCACGGGCAGGGGAGGGCGCAACCAGGAACTGGCACTGGCTTTTGCCCTGGAGATCGACGGCATGGACGGCGTGGCGCTGCTTTCCGCGGGCACCGACGGCACCGACGGTCCCACAGACGCCGCCGGCGCCGTCGTAGACGGATCAACGGTGCAACGGGCCCGTAGCTTCGGCGTCCATCCGGAGACCTATTTGGGAAACAACGATTCCTATGCGTTTTTCAATAAACTCGATGCGTTGACCGGTGAACGTCACCACCTGATAACGGGACCCACGGGAACGAACGTGATGGACCTTCAGATCCTGCTGATTGAAGGACGGAGTGCGTAGGGACGACGGTCGCGGCAGCGTGGTGGCAGCCGGAGCAGCATCTTGTCCGGGAAAGATGCCCGGACAGACCAGGGAACAAAATTCGACGATACGTTATCACTTCATTTCAAAGGCTTGCACAGTGAGGTATATTAATGCACACCATGTTTGACAGATTGTTCATCCCTCTTGTTGCGGCCGTCATTTCCTGCGCGGTCCTGTTGATCGTGAGGGCGGTTTCCTTCAGGATTTTTCGCCGGTGGGCGGAACGGACGGCAACGAAGATGGACGACCTGGTTGTAACATCGCTCCGGTCCCCGTCCATCTTCTGGGCCGTCGCCCTGGGCATCTATCTCGGGGTCGCTTTTTCCGATCTCCCTGAACGCTATATTTTCTATATCAACCGGATTATCCATGTCATTGTCATCCTGTCCGTTACCCTCGCGGTTTCCAACCTCTCGGGCAGGATATTCAAGAGTTACATCCGGCAGTCGAACCTCCCGCTTCCGACCACCGGGCTTGCATACGGCCTGCTCAAAGCCGTCATTATCGTCATCGGCCTGCTGATCATGCTGAGCGTGCTCGGGATATCCATCACTCCGCTCATTACGGCCCTGGGCGTGGGGGGCCTTGCCGTGGCCCTGGCGCTCCAGGACACGCTGGCTAACCTCTTCGCCGGCATCCATATTCTCGTGGAAAAGTCGATCAGGGTGGGGGACTTCATCAAGCTTGAGACCGGTCAGGAAGGATATGTCCAGGACATCACCTGGCGGACCACACGGGTCAGGATGCTGCCGAACAACATGGTTGTAATCCCGAACAGCAAGCTGGCCCAGAGCGTGGTCACGAACTACTACCTGCCGGAAAAAAGGATGTCTCTGCTCATCCCCATCGGCGTCAGCTATGACGCCGACCCTGACGAGGTGGAGCGCATCCTCGTCGAAGAAGCGAAGAAGGGATCTGCCGATATCCCCGGACTCTTGTCAAACCCCGAACCCTTCGTCCGCTTCATTCCCGGTTTTGGCGAGAGTTCGCTCGATTTCACTCTCATCTGCCAGGTGGCCGAATTCACCGACCAGTACCTTGCCCAGCATGAACTCCGGAAAAGGATTTTCAAGCGATTCACAGAAGCCGGCATAGAAATTCCCTTCCCGCAGCGGACCGTGCATGTTCGCGAGGAGAAGGGGCGGAGCGGATAAAAAATCGTTGTGCTGAACGGGATACTGTGATAGCATAGCTTTCATGCTGTGGAACGTCAGACATATGGGCCGGGTCGCTATTCTGCTTCTCTACGCGATCTATGCGCTCACCCCCATACACCTGTGCGCCATGGAGGGAGACAGCAATGGGGGGGCGCCCGCCTCCTTGCGGGCAAGCACTCCTCAACTGACATCGTCTGGGTGAATGTGCTTTTTTCTTCTCTCATCAATGATGACGCGCCTTCCGGAGACGCACAGGAGGGCGACGACGTGGTCCTCGTCAGGAAAAGACGCGCGGTTCTGCGCGAACACGTCCTGGCCAAGCCGCTTCACGAGACCGAGGACCTTCCTCCCACAGACTCTGAACAGGGTTCCCAATCGTTCCACGAATACGAACTCACCAAGCGCCCGGCCCATCAGGATACCGACGGGTATCTTGCTCTCAACACGGGGCTCTCGCCGCCAGTCTCTTTCTTCTAGCCGAATTCATTTCATAACGCCCTGTGAGGCGGTCTTTCCCTGACGATCCCCGGTTAGCGCCTGCGCCGGCTGAGGTTCGTCAGGCGCGTCCGGAGCGCGTCCGGAAATCTAATATTTGGTTTTTCAGGGAGGAATAATTCATGAAACGCACAATAACGATGTCCCTTGCAGTCCTCGTCATCGCAGGACTTTTGTCGCTCTGGGGATGCCCCAAGAAGGCGGATGTGACGGCAACGCCTGAAGGTCAAAAGGAGGCGGCTGCCGCCGCGTCGTCAGCGGGCGGTTCCGCTTCCGAGGCGGCCTCCATAGCAGCGGCGTCTCAAACGGCACGGGAGGGCGCCGCAGCGCCGAACGGCGGGCTTCAGCCCGTTTATTTCGACTTCGACAAAACCTTCATCCGTGATGAGGCGAAGGACGCGATGAAGGCGAACGCGGAATGGTTGAAGGCCCATGTGACGGTGAAGGTCAGAATCGAAGGAAACTGTGACGAACGCGGCACGGCTGAGTACAACCAGGCCCTCGGTCAGCGGCGTGCAGCGAGTGCGAAGAGATATTTGACCGATTTGGGCATTTCAAGCAACCGTATCTCGCTCATCAGCTACGGCAAGGAAAAGCCGATTTGTACCGAGGGCGCCGAGAACTGCTGGCAAAAGAACAGGAGAGACGACTTCGCGGCAAGTGAATAATGTGGGCTCAAATTCCCCGGGTTAAAGACCCGGCTGTACGGATCAGAAGATACGAAACAGAACTCGGGTTTATGGAAAGGAAGTTGAAAATAGCAGCTCGAGAAGAGTTCGGGAAGGCGACATAAATTCTCCCTTATTTAGGTTGTCTTCTCATCCGGGTGTTCGAAGGGCCGCCATTCCCTTCGACACCCTGTTTTTTTAACCAATAACCTCATCAGAACGATTGCAAAGCAATGAGAAAAAAAGGTGAAGATCTAAAAATACGGCCGCACGTCAGAATTTTGTTGCACGGGAAATCATAGAGGGTTACAGTACGAATATGTTTCGATCTGCTGTGAACAAAATTATTGCCGGCATTTTGCTGGCCTACTTCGCGTTGTTTATCGTACCGCCGGTGTCGTCCTTTGCTTCCACGAGGCAGCCTGATGCCGGGGACAATGCGTCTTTCCTCTTTCGAGAGGACGGCCACGGGCAGGCGACTCTTTTTCTCTTTGATATAATTCTCTGGCGGCAATTCAAGGAGGCGAGGCAATCTGAATTTCTAGCTCCGACTATTGATGGTCTTTTCACCGGCAAGGGACCGGCCGGCCTTCAGCAAGATTTTCAGACAATACTATTCAACACCGAAACAAGCTCTTCCCGGCTCATGGTCATGAGCCGTCATGTTGTCCCCTCACAGCGATCTCGTTCCTCAACTATCCGTTTCTCGAGATCCGGCAGTTCTCCCCCGACTCTTTTTTCTTAATACCACTTTCTTGAAAGAATGAAGGTCCGTAGTGGCGTTCCCGAATGCCATTGTGGCTTGTTCTCGTCTGACGCCCCCGGTGCGGCTTGCGTGAAACAGGCGCTTGATTCCTGGAAGGCGTTTCCGGATTTCGCGAATATTTCCGCATCAGGCTGTCGGCAGGCGATACAAACGCAGAAGACTTACGGTTATCGCCATTCTTGCCGGAATCATACCGGCTCAATTATTGCGAAGACTGATAATGAACAGCAAAAAGAACAGTGATAGTTCTTTCCCGACGGCGGTCAGAAGGATACTTCCGAGATCAGCGGAAGACCAGGGTGAACGTATGAAGACGGATATTTTCAGCGTGATCAGAGGAAAATTACGATGAGAGGAGTCTGGTTCTTTATCGCAGCCTTAGCGGCTTGCACCGTCGGGCTTTGCTTCGCTGCTCCCGCGCATTCGGCTTACAACCCCAAAGCCGGACGCATGTATGCCGTCGCCTCCCGGCGCCTGGCAGAGCTCAAAAAATCCCCCAAGAAAAGACAGTACCGCTCCTACTGGATCGACTGCGCCCGCACCTTCAAACTCGTGGAAAACAAATTTCCGAAAAGTCCGCAGGCGGGAGACGCTTGTTTTGACCGCGCTGCTGTCTACCGGGACCTCTACCGGTACAGCGCCTATGCAAAGGACATCGACGAATCTCTCCGGGTCTACAAAACATGCCAGGCCGTCTATCCCAAACATGTCAGGGCTGCCGAGGCATTGTACCGCGTCATCGAACTCGCCCGTAAGCGCAAGAACGCCGACGGCCTTGCCACCGATGCCTATTCGCGGTTAACCCGGTCCTATCCCGGCAGCAGGTGGACCGCAAAAGCAAAGGCCCTCCTGAAGCCTTCGACGCGGACGGCGCTCAAAAAACGACGGCGGGCGCCGGCGATTGCGGCGCGCAGAAAGACGATTCCCGGCGGGGTGGTGCGGAACATCCGGTACCGATCCGGAGGCGACTATACGCGCATCGTCATCGACCACGATAACAAAGTAAAATTCGAGGTTCTCGAACTGAAGAATCCGGACCGATTGGTCTTCGACCTTCTGAATACGCAGTTGGACCCGTCGGTGGACAGTGAACCATTGACGGTGAACGACGGCATCCTGCGGCAGGTGCGCGCGAGCCAATATGCGCCCGACATCGTGCGCGTGGTGCTTGACCTGGCGAGCATCAAAAGCTATGCGGCCTTTCCTCTCCGTGACCCGCAACGGCTGGTTATTGACGTGATGGGTGACGCCGCAGCCGCACCGTCTCTCGCCGTCTCCGGGGAGAAAACCAATTTCGGCTCGACGAGCGCGCCGGTCAAGGGGCTTGAAGCGAGGAGCAGCCAAGGCCCCCAACTTTCCCTTTCCCGCCAATTGGGCCTCAAGGTAAGGACCATAGCGATCGACGCCGGCCACGGCGGTCATGACCCGGGCGCAATCGGCAGGAGAGGGACAAAGGAAAAAAATCTGACCCTCGATATCGCGAAGAGGCTTGCCGCGCTCATACGGGAGGGGCTTGGCTGCAAGGTCGTTATGACGCGGGACCGGGACGAGTTCATCCCGCTTGAGGATCGGCCTGCGATCGCGCGGACCAAAGGCGCCGACCTGTTCGTTTCCATCCATATCAACGCGAGCCGAAGAAGCCGGGCGCGGGGGATTGAGACTTACATCCAGGGGCTGCGCGCCTCGGACCGCGATGCCATGTCCACGGCCTCCCGGGAAAACGCCACCACCTCCAAAACCCTCGGCGAGCTTGATGACGAGCTTGCCAAAATTCTCAAGGGGCTGCGGATGGAGAGCAACGACGAGGACTCGATACACCTTGCCCATGCCGTGCAAGGGGCGCTCGTGGACGCGGTGAAGCCCGTTCAGGGCCACGCGGTCGACCTTGGCGTCAAGCGGGCGTTTTTTTACGTGCTCATCAACACCGCGATGCCCAGCATACTGGCTGAAGTGGGTTTTATCAGTAACCCCGCGGAAGAGAAGCTGCTGAGGAAAGCAGCCTACCGGCAGGCGATTGCCGAGGCGCTCTACGACGGCGTGAAAAAATACGTGGATGCCCGCAAGCCGCGGATGGCGGCAACATGATATTTCGGCGAATATTTACCGAGAGGGACTGTTTCCCTGATGGCCAAGAATGACCGGATGAGAAGGAACGATAAAAAATTGTTGTACCGACAGGAATACTATGATACCATAGCTGCCATGCTGAGGAAAGTCAGACATACGGGCCGGATCGCGTTTCTGCTTCTCTACGCGATCTATGCGCTCACCCCCATATACATGTATGCCATGGCAGGGGGAAATAACGAGGGTTTCGGCCGCCTCCTTTCTGACAAGCACACTGCAACGGACATCGTTTGGGCGAACGTGCTCTTTTCTTCTCCTGACGATGCCGTCGAGGCGCCGTCTGCGGGCGTTCGCATCCTCAGCAATGCGCACCAGGGCGGCGATATGGTCCTCGTTAAAAAAAGACGGGCACTTGCTCGCGAACAGCTGGATGTCAAACCGCTCTTCGACACGAAGACACTTTCCCCCGGCGGTGTTGAACGGCCGTTAATGCGTTCCCTGGAGTACGAAATCGCGAAAGGCCCGCTGCTGCGGGAAACCGACGGCTGTCTTACACTCAACACCGGCCTTTCTCCCCCTTTTCTTCTCTCGTAAGCGAATCAGCGCCATACCTCGCACGATCACCAACTCCTCCGCCCGTTTTACGTCGGTTCAGGGGATGACTGTTGTGGTGCGCCGAAAGACATCTCACGATAAGGAGTCTTTATTGCCGTTATGTCTATCTTTCTCAAGGACCAGGCAGAGGCCTATCGCCATGAAACGTTCCGCTGCGCGCAATGCAGCCGGGACTTTAAAGCAAGGGTCATCACCTGGGTGGATGTTTCGAGGATGCCGCAGATTAAAAAAACCATCCTTCAACAGGAGTTCAACATTATTCAGTGCCCTTACTGCGGAAGACCTCATTTTGCCGAGGTCCCGTTTTTCTACGAGGACTTCGAGGAGGGCATGCTGGTGGCCGTTTTCCCTGAAACGCCTGCAAACCGCGACGCCGTGGAGGCGGAACTGCGGGAAAGGTTCGGCTATTATCCGGTCCTCGAATGCTTTTACGATATGGCCCAGATATGGCTTCTGGTATACCTGCAGAACCACTACCGGGAAAAACGCAATTCCCGTTCCCTCCCGATGACGGGAAGGAGAAGGGATCAGACGTTCGAGCTTTTGCGATTTCTTAAGGAAGACCCGCTGATGGCCGTGATCAAAGACAACCTGGGCGACATCTTCTCGGGGGCCAACGAGGACGGCGAAAATCTGGCCGCCGTCCTGGGGCAGGCCGTTTACCGGTCGGAGGGACTGCATCCGTGGCCCCTTGACCGTCGATGCATATGCGGGGCGGACATTTCACAAACGTTCAAATGCTGCGGCAGACGATTGGACTTTGACAACCATGAGCTCCTGTCATCGCGGCGCAGCATCGGTTGCCCGGCCTGCGGCAGAACCTTCGTACACGCCGCGTGCGGGAAGTGCAGCAGGACCTACACGTGGGAACTGGGCATTGTCGAGTCCTTTGAAGGGGGTGAGGATCTTGAACATCTTTTTTCTCGAGTACGGGGTCCTTTTCATCATTCTGCTGGCGGCAGGATGTAAGGCGCTGAAAGTTTTTCTTGCCCGCGGCCGGAAGGGAGAACCTCCGGGGAAAGAGCACTTCGGGAAGGCCGCACAGGGGAGACGCTGACAGGAAAAATACGGTCCCGGCAGGATTCGTTATGGACGTTTGGCGACACCAGGAACGTTTCCGGCGAGAGAGGGGACCGGTGGTTGATTTCACGCAGAGCGAGGTGCATGTGAGAATGGTAAAAAAAATACGCGCTTCCGCGAGTCCATCAGTTTTTACAAAGGCGGCGCTCGCGCTGTTTTTCGCGGCGGTCCTGGGCTTTTTTCCCGCACCGACCCCGGCCGCCGAGAAGGGGGCACGTGCGCAAGGCGACCGGGACGAAATAAATTTTCAGGAAGAACCCAGTGACGACGATGGGCGCCTGCTGGACAATGCGCTGGACCTCGTCGAGTCCGCACAAGAGTACTGGGTGAAAGGCGACGAGGACAAGTCGATCGAAGCACTGGACCAGGCTTACGCCTCCATCCTGGAAGTGAACACCGATGCCAACCCGAAACTGGATCAGTCAAAAGAAGACCTCCGCTTGACGATTTCGAAACGCCTGATGGAAATCTACGCCTCCCGGCATATCGCGGCCAAGGGGAATCATAGAGCAATACCCTTGACTATGAACAAGTACGTGGAGCGCGAAATAAAGCTTTTCCGGGGAAGAGAACGTTGGTTTTTTATGGAGTCCTACCGGCGTTCCGGCAAATACCGGAATGAAATCGTGCAGGCGTTTAGGGATGCCGGTCTGCCCGAAGAACTCTCCTGGCTGCCGCTCATCGAGAGCGGATTCAAGCTGAGGGCGCAATCCCCGGCCCGCGCCCTGGGGCTCTGGCAGTTTATCCCCTCGACGGGATACAAGTATGGCCTCCGGAGAAACAAGTGGATCGACGAGCGGTTCGACCCGGTAAAATCCACGAATGCAGCCATATTATACCTGACCGATTTGCATGAAATTTTCGGGGACTGGGCCACGGTGCTCGCGGCCTACAACTGCGGCGAGGGAACGGTTCTGCGGGCGATCAGCCGCCAGAAAAAAGACTACCTCGACGGCTTCTGGGACCTCTATGAACGGCTGCCCTACGAAACCGCCCGTTACTTTCCCCGTTTTCTTGCCGTGCTGGCGATACTGAAAGACCCAGCGCGATACGGATTTACTCTGGAAGAGCCGGACTCCCCCACGTCATATGAGGAGATAACCGTGAAAAGGTCCCTTTCGCTCAGAACGATCGCGAAAAATCTCGGCATGTCCGGCAGGGACCTTGCAGATTTGAACCCCGAGCTTCGCCGATATGCGACACCGGCCGCGCCGTATTCACTTAAAGTCCCCTCCGGAAAGGGCGTGATCGTGCTTGCCGGCCTGAGGGCGCTTCCAAGACTGTCCTCGCCGAGGAGTGGCTACGTGTACCATCGCGTCAGGAGAGGCGAAACCCTGTCGTTCATTGCGCACCGATATCACACGAGCATGCATGCCATTATCGAGGCGAACGATATCCGGCACGGTAATTTCATCCGCGCCGGACAGAAATTGAAGATACCGCTGGATGATATTACTTAGCGGGCTGCGCTGAGAGGGGGTAATAATTCGTAAACCCTTCCGAATGACGGGAAATAGCCCCGGGAAGTTTACTCTCCGAGCGAGGTCTGCTAAACTTAAACCAGGGACAAGGGTTACTTTTGTCGAGGTAAGACGATGAGCGGGTCTTTCGGGATCAAACAGTGCGCAACGATATGGCGAAGGGGATGGGGGAAGATGCAGGGAGTATGCGCGGAATAATTTTTTGATTACGAGGCAAGTGCGGAATTATCTGCCGGTCTGGTACGCGGCGGAGCAGAAGGGAAGGAGCCTGCTGGAACTGTGATGCCACAGGAGAATGCGCAATCGATCCGTGAAGAATTGGGAGGGAAGAAGCTCATCGTGGTCTCGAACCGGGAGCCTTACGTCCATAAACGAACGGGGCTCAGCGTCAAGGTGGAACAGCCGGCCGGCGGCCTTGCGTCCGCGTTGGACGATGTGCTGAAGGCCGCGCAGGGAACCTGGGTCGCGTGGGGCAGCGGCAACGCCGATCGTGATGCCGTCGATATGCAAAGCCGCGTCGCGGTCCCTCCCGAGGACCCGCGCTACACCCTGAAGCGCGTATGGCTCAAACCGCAGGACGTGGACAATTATTATCATGGCTACGCAAATCAGGTGCTCTGGCCGCTATGCCATATCACCCTCGACCGCGTGACCTATCGGAAAAACTTCTGGTATTATTACGAGCGGGTAAACCAGGCCTTTGCCGAGGCGGTGCTGGAGGAGGCCGATGATCGGTCCATCGTCTGGCTTCATGATTACCACCTCTGCCTCGCGCCGCGCCTGCTTCGCGAGCAAGCGCCGGGGCTTACGCTGGTCCATTTTTGGCACATCCCCTGGCCTGACTGGAGCGTGTTCCGTATCTGTCCCCAGGCCAGCGAGATACTGGAAGGGCTTCTGGCGAACGATCTCATCGGGTTCCAGATACCGCTGTTCGTCAAGAACTTCATGGACTGCGTGCGGGAATGCCTGGAGGCCGACATCGACTCCCAGCGCCGGACCATTACCTACCGGGAGCATACGACGCGGCTCGATGCGTTCCCTATCAGTGTGGACTACAACAAGTTCCGTACGCTCGCCGCATCGGCACACGCTGCAAAGGCCATCGAGAATATCCGGCAGCAGCACCGGCTCCATGGTCTTCTCGTCGGAATCGGCGTGGACCGTCTCGAATATACCAAGGCGCTGATCAAGCGTCTGCAGGCCATCGAGCTCTTCTTCGAACGTTACGCATCGTTCCGGAGGAAATTCACGTTCATTCAGATCGCCGTATCCACCCGGATGCGCGAGCCGTACCTGAGCTATAGCAAGACCGTCGTGGAAATGATCGAGCGAATCAATAAACGTTTCGGCCAGAGTGCCTGGAAACCGATCATATACGTAACGACAAAGATCGACCATCACGACCTTGCTCTGTATTACCGGTTGTCGGACCTCGCCATCATCAGTTCCGTCTATGACGGGATGAACCTTGTCGCCAAGGAGTATGTGGCGTCCCAGATAGACGGTCAGGGCGTGCTGGTGCTGAGTGAATTCGCGGGCGCCGCCGAGGAGCTTGAAGGAAGCCTGCTGGTCAATCCCTATAATGTTGAGGAGTTCTCGGACATCATCAAGCAGGCGCTGACCATGCATGCCGATGAAAAGCGCGCGCGCATGACCTCGCTCCGCCGTCAGGTGAGCGAGCACGATATTCACTCCTGGACCAGGGACGTGCTCGGCGCAGCCCGGGCAATCCATGAGTTGAAACAGCGCGAGTGTCGTCCGTGGATCGACAGCGCGGACGAGGTCCGGGCGCGTCTGGGCAATCGCGAGGTGTTTCTGTTCCTCGACTTTGACGGCACCCTTGCGCCTATCGTTGATTCTCCGGAGAGAGCTTTGCTTCCCGCGCCCTTGCGGTCTTCCCTGGAGCGCCTTTTGCGCGGAGCGCAGCTCGCCGTGGTGAGCGGTCGCGCTCTTGACGATCTCAGGTCCCGGGTGGGCATAGAAGGAATTGTCTACGCCGGAAACCATGGATCTGAAATCTGGATCGAGGGGAACGTCTTGCGCGCAAACGGCGTTGATAATACGACCCGGACTCTGCGGACCTTTCTCGACAGGCTGCGCACGAGGCTCTCCAACGTCGCGGGAGTGCTTATCGAGGACAAAGGCATCACCGCGAGCATCCATTTCCGGCAGGTCGACCCGTCCCACGCGGGAGACGTGCTGCGTATCTTCTGGGACATTGCCCGCGATTATGAGAAGGTATTCCGCATCACGACCGGGAAAAAAGTGATGGAGCTCAGGCCGCAAGCCGCGTGGCACAAAGGACAGGCAGTGGCCCGGATCATGGAGTTGAAAGGACGCGGCATGCTGCCGATCTATGTGGGCGACGACACTACGGACGAAGATGCTTTCCGCGCCATCAAAGGAAGCGGCATATCCGTCTCGATCGGCGCGAATGCCGAATCAGACTATTATCTGCGCGACCAGGAGGAGATCGGCGCGTTTCTTGACTGGATCGCCGATATCCTTGCCCATCGTTATAGCCGGAACAGCAATCATATGCCGGCAGGCCTTGGACAGGAACCGGATATAACCTCCCGAAAAGACGCCGGGCCCCGGCCTCATCGGTAAAAAGGCATGGAGGAAAGATGAACAGGCTGGACGGAGAGGAACGGTTCCGCGCACGAGGAACAGTCCTCCTGACGCTTTTTCTTTTTACCGTACTGTATGCTCTTGCCTTGAGCGGATGCACGACCGCCGAACAGGGCGCCGGTGGCCCGGTCGTTGTGTTCAAGCACGGAAAGATCGCCGGAGACCCGGCGGAGTTCCGGAAGCTCCTGGACCGGTTCGAACGCGAGCATCCCGGCATCACGGTCAAAGATGAAACGCTCCCTGCGTCCACGGATGAGCAGCACCAGTTCTATGTGATCAACCTCGACTCCCGGAGTTCCGACTTCGACGTCCTGTCCCTGGACGTGATCTGGGTCCCCGAGTTCGCCCGGTCAGGATGGCTGCGCGACGTGACGGGCGTCCTGGCCGAGGGGGAACAGCATGCGTTTTTCCCCGGCCCCATCGAAGCCGTCACCTATGAGGGCAGGCTTTTTGCCGTGCCCTGGTACATCGATGCGGGACTCCTCTATTACCGGAAGGACCTTCTGAAGAAGTACGGCCGGCCGGTTCCCCGGACGTGGCCGGAACTTGTGAAGACCGCGCAGACCATCGCGGCAGGGGAAAAAGACCTTTACGGCTTCATCTGGCAGGGCAAGCAGTACGAGGGACTCGTCTGCAATGTCCTCGAATTCCTCTGGAGCAACGGAGGCGGGGTGATCGACAAGGGGAAGCCGGTCATCGACAGCCCGCGGAACATCGAAGCCCTGGGGTTCATGCGTGACCTGTTCAAAAAATACGGCGTAACGCCGCCGCTCGTTACAACCGCGATCGAGGAGCCCACGCGAAATCTTTTCGGCGACGGCAAAGCGCTCTTCCTGCGCAACTGGCCCTACGCGTGGAACTTGTTCGAGAAGGAAGGTTCGTCCATCAGGGGTAAGGTGGGCGTTGCCGCGCTGCCTTCCTTCCCGGGCCACAGGAGCGCTTCCACCCTGGGAGGATGGCAGCTTGGCGTGAACCGGTATTCGCGCCACCCCGAAGCCGCGGAGAAGCTCATCCGGTATCTCGTTTCGCCCGCGGTCCAGAAGGCCATGGCCCTCACGATCGGCTATAAACCGGCGCGCAAGGTCTTGTACAAGGACCCCGATCTTGTGCGGGAGCAGCCCTTTGTCGCTTCGCTCTATCGCATCTTCATGACCGCACGGCCTCGGCCCGTGACGCCCTACTACCCGATGATCACCCAGGTGCTGCAGCCGGAGTTCAGCGCGGCGATCACGGGAATCAAGACGCCCGAGGCGGCGCTCGCGTCGGCGCAGAAGCAGGTCGAGCATATCATGGGGGAAGTGATAAATAATAAATGACGAGCAACAAATGAAGAGGCGACGCCTCAGACCAACAAGACAAGAGTCAAATTCAATGGATAGGGCGTCTCGCGCAAAGCCGCAAAGATCGCGAGGAAAAACGCAAATCAAGATTTTCTCATTTTTCAGATCTTTTCTTTGCGTCTTGGCGTCTTTGCGCGAAATTATTGTGTCGTTGCAATGTGGAATTCCTGCAAGGTGAGGGAGACTGGAAGGTGAAGGCAAGGGAGAGCGGCAACCGCTTCGTCATGCCTGCCGTGGTTTTGCTGGCCGCGGTCACGATTTACCCCGTTCTGTCGGTCCTGTACCTGAGCCTTCACCGCCGGCTGCCGATCTTTGACATCGCCAAATTCACAGGACTGGACAATTACCGCTTTCTGCTTGCCGACGACCGGTTCTGGAACGCCCTCGGGAACACGGCCTATTTCACGGCGGTCTCGGTCACCCTCGAACTCGTCCTCGGGCTTTCGATCGCGCTTCTTCTGAACCGGTCCTTCCGTTTCAAGGGGCTGGCCACCTCAGCGGTCCTCGCGCCCTGGGCCATCCCCACGGTCGTGTCTGCGCGCATGTGGGAGTGGATGTACAATACCGACTTCGGCATCTTGAATCACGTCCTGGGAACGAAGATCAATTGGCTCGGAAGCCCCCTCTGGGCACTGAACGCGGCGGTTTTCATGGACGTCTGGAAGACAACGCCCTTCGTGGTGATCCTGCTCCTGGCCGGGCTCAGGGTGATCCCGCGGGACCTCTATCAGGCCGCGCGCATCGACGGGGCCGGGGCCTGGCCGATCTTTAAGAAGATCACCCTGCCGCTGCTCATGCCCGTGATCATCGTGGTGCTCATCTTCCGCACGCTCGACGCTTTCCGCGTCTTCGACGCGGTGTACGTGCTGACCGGCGGAGGTCCGGCGAATACCACGGAGACGCTTTCCATCTACGCGTACAAGGTCCTGTTCCAGACGCTCCAGTTCGGGTACGGTTCAACGCTGTCCGTCGTAGTGTTCCTCTGCGCGGGCGCCATCACCATCCTGTACATCCGGTTTTTGCGAGCCGAGGTGCGGCCATGAAGCGGGCGTTGTTCGTACTGACGGTCACGGCAGTGGCGCTCTGGTCCCTCGGACCGTTTTTGTGGCAGGTGGTGACGAGCCTCAAGCCCGATGCGGAACTTACCCGACTGCCGCCCATCCTGCCCCAGCACCCGACACTGGTTCATTACGCCGCGGTCTTTACGGGCGCCTCTTTTGTGCGGATCATCGCCAACAGCGCCGTGGTCGCCTCCTTAAGCACGCTGTTCTCGCTTGCCGTGGGCTCGCTGGCGGCCTTCGGGCTGGCGAAACTTCGGGTGCGTTTCAAGGGTCTGATCCTTCTCTTCGTCCTGTCGGCAACCATGTTCCCGCCCATTGCAACCGTGAGCCCGCTCTACCTCATTATCCGGGCGGTCGGGCTCCGCGACACCTGGGGGGCGCTTGTCATTACGTACACGAGCTTCTCGCTTCCCCTTTCAGTCTGGATCCTGACGCATTTTTTCCGCGGGATTCCCGACGAGCTGTACCAGGCTTCCCGCATCGACGGGTGCAGCCCCCTCCAGTCGTTCCGCCGCATCATGCTGCCGCTGGCCGCGCCGGGGATATTCACGGCAGCCGTTCTCGTGTTCATATTTTCCTGGAACGAATTCCTCTTTGCGCTCACCTTCACGGCGACGCCGAAATCGAGAACGATCCCCGTGGCCATCGCGCTCTTTCCCGGTTTGCACGAGGTGCCGTGGGGAGACATCGCTGCGGCGTCGGTCATCGTCACGGTCCCGCTCCTCATTCTCGTGTTTGTTTTCCAGCGGCGGATCGTCGAGGGGCTGACCGCCGGGGCGGTGAAGGGATAAAGAATAGTTCGGAGTTCAGAGTTCGGGGTGCAAAGTCATGACAAGTATCCGGCTTGAAAACATAACAAAAACCTTTGGCTCGACCACGGTCATCAAGGGGCTCGACCTCACCATCGAAAACGGCGAGTTTTTCACCTTCGTGGGCCCGAGCGGGTGCGGGAAGTCCACGGTCCTGAACCTGATCGCGGGATTGGAGCAGCCGTCGGGCGGGTCCATCCTGTTTGACGGAACGCCCGTCAACCGCCTTTCTCCGAAGGAGCGCGACGTTGCAATGGTTTTTCAAAGTTATGCGCTGTACCCTCACATGGCCGTCTATGACAATATTGCGTTTCCGCTCAGGATGAAGAAGGAGAGGAATGACGTTATTGACCGTGAAGTCAACCGCGTGGCCCAGCTCCTGGGCCTCGCTGATTTCCTCGGGAAAAAGCCGAAAGAGCTTTCCGGCGGCCAGCGGCAGCGCGTCGCTCTCGGAAGGGCTATTATCAGGAAACCGAAGGTGTTCCTTATGGACGAACCGCTCTCGAACCTTGACGCCAGGCTTCGCATCGAGATGCGGGCAGAGTTGAAGCGCCTCCACCGGGAACTCGGGGTAACCACGGTCTACGTGACCCATGATCAGGGCGAAGCCATGGGCCTCTCGGACCGGATCGCGGTGCTGAACAACGGGGATATCCAGCAATGCGACACTCCCGGGGAAGTCTACCTGAACCCCGCGAATACGTTTGTGGGGGGATTCATCGGGAGCCCGCCCATGAATTTTATACGCTGCGCAATGAGAACCGCGCGGCCTCCGGAGGTCGACTGCCTCGGGATGGTTTTCAGGCCGGACGTCCAGCGGACGCCGGCCGGCGGAGAGGTCACTCTCGGCATCCGGCCCGAGGACGTGCGAATTACGACTAAAAGGCCGGAGCAAGGCTTAGAGGCAACGGTATCGATCATCGAACCCGCAGGTTCCTTCACCTGGGTGGTCGCGCTATGCGGTGAGAGCTCCGTCATGGGCATAGCGCCGGTTGAGGAAAGGTTGCAGCCCGGGGCGCGGTCCTATCTGACGCTTCCGGGAGAGAAGTCCCTCCTCTTTGATCCCTCCACCGGAGAGAGAATAGGAACGGGCACCGTGCCCGAAAACAAACACGTCTACGGCGGATGAGGAGGCTGGGCCGCATACGGCTATGCCGCTTTCCTGAATTTCTCCCGTGCTGCCGTTAGAGCGTCTGTAAAGTCCAACCAGGCGCTTTCGACGCCGACCTTCATCGCTTCCCATGTATTGCAGTCAGATTCCCTGAGTTCCTGGAGGTTTTGCGACAGCGTCTCGCGCCTGTCCCTCAGCTCACGGATGCGGTTCTTATACTCCATCTTTGCGTCTGTTTTTGTTACGCTGACCCGGGACTCGAGTTCGTCGATCCTGGCAGACCATTCCTTGAGCTGCCTTTCCATCTTGTCGATATATTCCTCCCTATATTTCCCGCTGTTCTTTATGATGGCCATGATGGTCGGTTCCCTTTTCTTAGGCCCCTCCCCCGCTCTCACTCAGCGCCTTAGTAAGGCGCCAGGTCCTTCCTGTTGATCACCCCGACGAGCACGCGGTCCTGCACCACCGGCATCGTGGACAGCTGCTCCCGAAGCATTGTCCGGAGTACGTCCTTCATCGGCGTATCGGGCGAAACGGTCACCGGACTGCGGCAGGAATCGTGTTCGAGATGGCCGCAGGTCATGAGCGAGCCCGCGGTGCACTGGAAGATCGTCTTCTCCTCCCGCAAGGCCCTGAGAATACTCGCCTCCGTCACGATACCCACAACCTCGCGGTTGTCGTTCACGACCGGCAGCGCATGGTACCTGCCCGAGAGTTTTTTCACCAGGGTGCTTCCGCGGTCCTCTACATGCAGACTCGCGCCTTTCAGCATTAGGTCTTTTGCGGCAACCGACATGGTTTGTGCCTCCTCTTGCGATATTTTTTTGTAACGAGCGCAGCCCGTGAAATGCCGTGGAGCTGCGTTTATCTACATTTTTTTAATATTAGGAAGCTCATGCTCCTGTGAAAGGCCCTGTTTCCGGCTATGCCGCCTTTTTGAACTTTTCCCGCGCTGCTGATAAGGCGTCCTTGAAGTCTTTCCAGGCGCTTTCCACGCCGGACTTCATCGCTTCCCATGCTTCGCCGCTCGACCCCCTGATTTCCTGGAGCTTTCGCGTCGCTGTCTCGCGTTTTTCCTTGAGCTCGCGAATGCGGCTCTCGTACCCCGTCTTTACGTCGGCCTTGGCCGTGCTGACCTTCTTCTCCAGTTCGTCGATCTTGACCGACCACTCCTTGAGCTCATTTGCCATCTTGTCGATATATTCTTCTTTTTTCGTTTTCATGATCATCTCCTCCGTATTCGAACGCTGCAAGGCGAAAAAGTCGATAGAAAAAACCTTCTCTTATAACTTTAAAACATCCTCAGGCGACCTGTCAAGGAAGACGGCCAGTTTTTTCACGATCAGCGCCGTTTTTTTAAGAACAAAGTAGCACGAAACGGACATTTTGCGACCGTCGTGAGAGATATCCTGAAGGTCGTTTAAGCGTATATATTTATTTCGTGAGGAACCGGGAGATGGATTGACGTGAAAATTATCGTTGTTGGTAACGATAAAGACGTTCCACAACATCATGTTTTTTTATTTGTTCAGCCATTCGGTATTTTCAATCATATCGAACGATATTGCCCACCCCTTTATGCCCTCAGAAATGCGGCGTCCTCCTCAGGTATTGAGGGATTGATGCTTATGCCCGAGCCGATCTCGAACCCAGCGCGCTCCGTGAGGCGTGGCCGGACCTGTATGTACCAGTGCAGCTGCGGCTCGCCTGCGCGGTAGCGCGCCGAGGTGTTCACGACATAGTTGTAGTCCGGATCCCCGAGCTTTCTGCTCAGCCTGCCCAGCACGTCCCGGAGCGTCGAAGCAAGGTCCTCTTTCTCCCGGTCGGATACGTCGCCGAAGTCGGCTCTGTGCTCCCGGGGCATGATCCATATCTCGAAGGGCACCTCGGCGGCAAAGGGAACGAAGGCCGCAAACGATTCATTTTCCACGACCATGCGCTCGCCGGCCCGGCGTTCCTCGGCCAGGATGTCGCAAAACACGCACCGGCCCCACTCGTCGAAATAGTGCTGGGCCTCTTCTTCCCTCCGGCGAATGTAGCTCGGCACGACGCCCAGAGTGATGATCTGGGAGTGGGGGTGAACGAGGGAGGTGCCGGCGCGCTCCCCGTGGTTGCGGAAGAGAATGACCATTGCGTTCTCATGCCGGGCCATGAGGTCCCGGTAGCGACGGTGATGAGTCTCGACCACGGCAGCCGCCTCCTCAGCCGACATTATCCCGATGTCCCGGTTGTGGAGCGGCGTTTCGATCACGACCTCATGCCTGCCGAACCCTCCCATGGCGACGTAGATGCCCCGGCTCTGTCGATCGAGTCCGCCCTCGGGAGTGAGGGCCGGGAACTTGTTCGGCACCACCCGCGTCCTCCAGCCGCTTCCGCCGCTCAACTCCAGGATCACGGGCGGAAGCATCCGTTCGTTTCCGGGGCAGAAGGGGCACCCTTCGTCCCGTTCCGGAATAAGGGTGCGCTCATTTTCTGATTGTCGAAAGTCTTTCGGCCTCTTCCTCCGCGACGGTGCGTAGATCACCCACTGGCGGGTTGCCTTGTCCTGGCGCATTTCGCCGTTTTTCGTCATAACGGGTCCGCCTCTCATGCGAAAGTCAGACGAATCCTTGTGAGGGCACTCACCCTTAATCTAAGTGTAGCATCTTTTTCCTTTTGACAGCGTCCCGCGATCTAAAACCCGCAAGTACGGGTGGTACAATGAAAGAAGAGGGAAAGCGATGAGGAATCCCTGGAAAAAAGTGCGTGATTTTATCCTTGAAGATCTCTGGGCAACCGACCGGCAGGCGGTCGGCAGATGGCGGGCATTGTCGCTGGACGCCCTCCGGCTCGTTGCCGTGGTCGTAAAGGACGTGCTCTCCGGAGAGCTCACCCTCCGCGCCATGAGCCTTGTGTATACGACCCTGCTCTCCCTCGTGCCCCTGCTCGCCGTGAGCTTCTCGGTGCTCAAGGCCTTCGGCGTGCATCAGGCGCTCGAACCGGTCCTGTACAATTTCCTGGCCGCGCTCGGTCCGCGGGGCGCCGACCTCGCGGTCCGGATCACTGAGTTCGTGGACAACATGAAGGTGGGCGTGCTTGGCTTTGTTGGTCTCGGCCTGCTCATCTACACGGTCATTTCCCTCGTCCAGAAGGTCGAGGAGTCCCTTAATGCGGTCTGGCGCGTGCGCAGCCTGCGGAGCGTACTGCAGCGGTTCAGCGACTACCTGAGCGTGGTACTCGTGGTCCCGGTGCTCGTCGTGTCCGCGCTGGGCCTCACCGCGTCGCTCATGAGCATGGCGCTCATGCAAAAGCTCATCGCCGTCCGGCCCATCGGGGCCATCGTCTCCGCCGCCGGGGAGCTGCTCCCCTACGCACTGGTCTGCGCGGCCTTCACTTTCGTGTACGCGTTCGTGCCCAACACGAAAGTGCGGTTCCGCTCCGCCCTTGTCGGCGGCGTCATCGGCGGCGTGCTCTGGGAGACCATCGGCTGGGGCTTTGCCTCCTTTATCGTGACTTCCACCCGGTACGCGGCGGTCTATTCCGGCTTTGCCATCCTCATCCTTTTCCTGATCTGGCTGTACCTGAGCTGGCTCATCCTGCTCGTCGGCGCGGAGGTCTCGTTCTACGTTCAGCACCCGCACTACCTCGTGCTGGAAAGGGACATCCGCGTTCCGGACACGCGGCTTGTCGAACAGGCGGCGGTGTCCGTCATGTTCCTCGTCGCGCATAACTTTTATCACAACAAGCCGCCCTGGACCGTTGACTCTCTGGCACAGCGCCTGGGTGTTTCCATCGCGCGGGTCGAGGAGATCGTGGAGGCGATGGAGCAGAAAGCGCTGATCGCGGAAACTGCCGGTGATCCGCCGGCCTATCTTCCGGCTCGGGACATCGAGACCATTACGGTTCACGACGTGTATGAAGCCGTGCGCGGGACGCGGTCCGGCGCCGGAAGGCAGCGCATTGCCGCGATCGGGGAGGTCGAGGATGTCGTCAAGGCGATCGACAGGGCCATCGGAACGGCCCTGAACGGCAGGACGCTCAGGGACATGGTCCGCTCCCGGAACGATGGCGGGGAAGGCGAGAAGGGGCGGCAGGGCTGACGGCGGAGAGTCGCACACAGGCGCTGGAAAATGCTTTCAGAGGAGGAGAGATATCCATTTCTGCCGAGAAAAAGCATCCTCGCCAATGTCATTGTCCCCGATTACTCAGCAGCCAACTTTTTCGCGCTATACTTAAAAGTGTGGCATGCATGACCGCGTCCGGCGTCCCTGGTTACGATGCCCGTTTCGTCCATCATCTATTGGCAAGGTATGAAAGACGAACGGTGGAATACGTGATCGATAGCGGCCTCGTCACTGCAAGACGGACAACTTTTTTTTCTGGTGAAGCCGGACTGTGAGATACGCAATTATGAAGATCGCCGCTGCTATGGCGAAAATTCCCTGGAAAAAACTGTTCCGGTTCCTTCCCTTGGCCACCGGCATTGTGGGGGAATATGCCGTACGGAGCGTGGAGGAAAAAAAGGCGGACGCCTTGCATCGGGTTGAAGAGCAACAGCAAGAGCTGAAAAATGCCGTGGAACTGCTCGCCTCCCGGATAAAGCTCCTCCTCTGGGCTGTGGGAGCAGGGCTCGTGATCGCAATCGCGGCGCTCATCATCGCGCTGGTGCGGTAGGTTTTTTTACGAGAGCGAACCGTAAGAAAAAATGGGGTGAAACAATGACCATAGGAGCGGGAAAGGGAAAGCCGGGTAAAAAAGGCGGGCGCAAGGGGCCGAGGAAGCCGACAGGTCCGCCCAAGCCCAGCCCTACGATCCCCCGTCCGCCGAAAGAACCGCCCCGGCGGCCAGTGTAGTCCGTATGGAATGAGATTCATCAGCCGGGAATATCCTCTCGCTGAACAGAGTCACCAGGACGTGCAGGCCGGAAGCCCTGGCGAGGGATGAATGATTCATGAATGAATTTCTGCAGAAAAGTCTTCAGAAGGCAAAGAGGGCGGTTATTGCCCTGACAGGCTTTACCGTACTCCTGATTGGCGCGGCCATGGTTTTCCTGCCGGGTCCTGCCGTGCTGATTATCCCTGCCGGCTTGGCGATTCTTGCCACGGAGTTCGTCTGGGCGCGGAGACTTCTTAAAAAGGTCAAAGAGCGGCTGTAATCTTTCATAGAAGCTGAGTTTGTTTTCAACGAGGATCAGTGGTCCGCCTGGACCGCCGCCGGCGCTGGCGCCCACCGGAGTTGAGAACCGCACACTTCTGATTAAGAATATACCAGACGGAAAGAGAAAAGGCGGCATCTCTTTCGGAGAAAGAGATAACGGTTAAGGTCTTACCGAAGGCCGCAGCAGTCCGGCATGAGCATTCGCAAACCCGGATCGTCTGCTTGAGATGCGTTCGCGTTACGCGCTCATTTCCTTGAAAAGAGGCTGGTAAGCCAGGCACGCGGGCCGGAGAGGGCGGAAAGCTGTTTGACGGTCAGGCCCTGGACGAGGATGGAAAATACCACGACCACATAGGTCATAGCGATGATCGTATCGCGCTCGGGCCCGCGGGGGAGCGATAGGGCAAGCGCCACGGAGATGCCTCCCCGCAGCCCTCCCCAGGTCATGATGACCAGGGCGCGGCCGCCGTACTGGTCCCGGGCAGGCAGGAGGGAGAGGGGAATGCCGACCGAGATAAATCGCGCGGCCAGGGCCGCGACGACAGCGAGCAGGCCGGCAAGGACGATAGGCAGCGATAGCGTGACGACCAGCACCTCCAGCCCGATCAGGACGAACAGAAGTGAGTTCAAGATCTGGTCCACCAACTCCCAGAACGTGTCGAGGTTCTCCCGGGTCCGTTCGGACATTGCGAACCGGCGTCCGTGATTGCCGATCAGGAGCCCGGCCACGACCATGGTGATCGGGCCGGACGTATGGAGCCATGAGG
>OFHG01000132.1_pt1 | contig 32479 bp, 27 predicted proteins | sample 1521931 | NCBI WGS metagenome assembly OFHG01 (sample SAMEA2468438, study PRJEB22500) | soil metagenome | biome: Glassland; feature: Farmland; material: Clay | place: Australia | collected 2013-01-31 | depth 0.55 m
CAACGCAGACCCCTGATGCCTAATAGGTTCTGTCCCGAACCTGGCTGACATATATCTCCGCCGCCTCAATGATGGTTTTGCCGACATAGGCGTACTGCCGCGAGAAGGGCGGCCAGCGGTCGCCCATGCCGATGGCGTCGTTGATCACCAGCACCTGACCGTCACAGGAGGAACCGGCGCCGATGCCGATGGTGGGGACGGGAACGGAGCGGGTAACGGTTTCGGCCAGGGCGTCCGGGATGTGTTCCAACACGATCATGAAGGCGCCGGCCGTGGCGATGCGCAGGGCCTCGTCCACGATGCGTTCGGCGTCCTTCTCGTCGCGGCCCACCTGCTTGAAGTTGGCGGCAGTTTGCGGCGTGAGGCCGGTGTGGCCGACCACCTCGATACCGTTGGTGACAAGCCGGTTGATGACCTCGCATTTCGGCCCTTCCAGTTTCACGCTGTCGGCGCCTGCGTCGATCAACAACTGCGCGTTCTGCAACGCCAGGTCCGGGTCGCAGTCGCTGTTGTAGGGCATGTCGCCGATGATGTGCGTGTTGGGTGCGCCGCGCCGTACCGCGCCGATGTGGTACTGCATGTGCTCCATCGTTACCTGGCGCGTGCTGTCGAAGCCCATCTCCACCATGCCGACGGTGTCGCCGACGAGGAGTACCGGCACGCCCGCCTGTTCTAGGGCGCGGGCGATGGGCGTCGTATATGCCGTCAACATCGGGATCGGCGTTACGGATTTCAGTTTACGTAGCGTCTCGGCGCTGTGTTTCGTTGCGCTCATCGGCTGCACCTCGTATTGGACGCAAAATGTATATCTGTAGATTATGTGTGGATAGCTTTGATCTTTGAAGTGTGAGCGGGACTGCGTGAATATGGTGAGGGATGCGGATTTAAGTGACACTTTAGTATAAGGGCCGTGCCTCTGAAATTTAGTTAATCAGGCTACCGCCGTATCGGAATCCACTTCCCCCACCAATTCCGGCCGTTCCCCCAACCGGTACATCACCCGAACCCGGCACCCGGGCCGCAACCGCCCCGCAATTCCCGCCGACCTCGGATGGGTCAGTCCCGAGTCGTAATAGTCCAGTCCCTGCTGCCCAAAGATTTGCATCCGGGTGAACCACTGCGGCTGATGCCGGGATCCGATCTCCTGCGGCGTGCGCAAGGTGTTGCCGGGCAACCACTCCTTGCCGCCATCCCTCCAGGCCAGGATGGTCTCCCGGTTCAGGCTGAAGGCCCGTCCCCCTGCAATTCGCCGCGCCCTTTCTTCTTCCGGCGGCAATTCCCCGAACTCCACAACAGGATCGACCCAATTCAGATCGACCCCCACCTCTTCGGGAATCAACAGCGCTTCGGGGGCCTGGGCGAGCAGATGGCGGGTGATGGCGACCTGGGGTTCGGTCTCCAGGGCCGCCAGCATGATCTCCATCATGATGAGATCGGGCGGGCACTCGGGGTCGATTCGGTAGGTGGTGGCATCCCCCGCCAGGGCGCCGGCCACCCGGTCCGACACCCCGAGTTTGCGGTGCAGCGTCCGGACCGAAGCGATGGCGGCCGGGTGGAAATCAATCAGGGTGAACTGGGCCTGATCGGGACCGAGCAGGCTCATCAGAGGAGTGGCCAGCGTCGCCATTGGGCCGCAACCGACGTAGAGGATTCGGGCGGGGCGGCCGCAGTGGCGTTGGCGGATACGGGTAATCGCCTCCATGACGCCGCGCAGATACTGAATGGTGCGTACCCCATCCCGGGCGCACGTCGCCGCCACACCGGAAGAGACCGCCAGGCCATTGGGGGTCTGTATCTGGCCGTCGCTCAGCATTTCCGTTCTGGGATGAACTTCGCCCAACGCAATGAGCAATTCCGCCAACTCGGCCGCCTGTTCTTGCAGGGTGTGGGGCGGATGACGTTCGTCGAGCAACTGTTCGGTCAGAAGGCGCAGCCGATCGGGAACATCAGCGCTGATTTGGCTCATTTCCATTTCCTATTCCATACAGTTCCAAACAGGACGATGTGCTCCGGCATATATTTGTTTGGAGTCAGAGTAAAAACCCAGCCATTCCATTGATCCTACCAATATGAACATTGGTTGTGGGCTTCTTTCGCTGACAACCATCGGGCTTCCCCTAACCCCAGGCACGAAAGAGACGAAAGCCAGGGCATCCGACGGCATAGTCGCCGGGCGTCACAGGCCATGAGTTCCGGTGTCTTGGACGGTCCTCCTAAACTTGCTCTTTCCTCATTCCCCCACATTCGCTAGGATGAAGTTCGTTTCAGGCGGCCGATGCGCCCGGTGAAGTCGAATCCGGGCGAGGGCGTAATAGAACACCCGCGAGGGAAACAGGCCCGCCGCACCTGACAGGAACGGAGTGTCCGCACGATCGAGGAACGGTCGGCGGTCACAAGGAACGCACCCGTCAGGAGACGCAAACATGGATAAGTACGATGCCGTTACGGACCTCGACCTCATCGCCGGTCGCGTGCGCCAGCTGGCCGATTTGATGCTGGTTTGGCCCCACGTTCAGGACCTGGACTACGGCGCCTTTGCCCTCGTGCTGCACGAACTCGCGCGCCGTCTCGAACGGGCCACCGGCGAACTGCAGAGCGCAGGCCACGGCCCGTACCGGGAACAGGGAGGCCGGCCGTGATGGAACACAGCTACGAGGACACCCGCGGCCCGTCGGCCTGGTACAAGATGAAGACCCGCCCCAAACACCTGCCGCCGCACAAGCAAGAAGAGCTGCGCACGATCGTAGAGGCCATCCGCGCCCACCATGACGTGGAGATGATCATCCTGTTCGGCTCCCACGCCCGCGGCGACTGGGTCGAGGACAGATACGAAGAAGACCACATCACCTACGAATACCGCTCCGACTACGACATCCTCATCGTCACCGCCGACAAGAGCAGCGAGCGCGACGTCGCCCACGACAACGCCCTGAAAGAGGCCCTGCAACCGGGTCAGCAGGGCACCCGCGTCAACTACATCGTCCACACCATTCAGCACGTCAACCAAATGCTGGCCGAACGGCGTTTCTTTTTCATGGATATCCTGAAGGAAGGCTACCTGCTGTACGACTCCGGGCGCTATACGCTGGCGCGGCCGCCGAAGGAGTTGCCGCCGGAAGTGATGTTGCGGCATGCGGAGGAGTATTTTGATGAGTGGATACACAGCGGGGACGAGTTCGCCATCGACTTCGGCAATGCGCTCGCTCGCGCCAGTAACAAGAACGCTGCCTTCTACATCCACCAGGCGGTCGAGCGTTACATTACATGCCTCTTGCTCGTACACACGGGCTACAAACCCAAAGAGCATGACTTGGAGAAGCTGCTGGCCCAAGCGGCCGGGTTCGATCCGCGCTTCACAACTGTCTTCCCGAGAAATTCAAGCGAGGAGGAACATCTTTTCGACCTCCTGCGCCGCGCCTATGTGGATGCACGTTACAGCAAGAGCTATCGAATCACGGAGGATGAACTGGAAGCCATCGGCGAGCGGGTAAATTCGCTGAAAATGCTTAGCGCCGAGGTTTGCGAAAAGAAGATCTTCGAATTGAAGAATTCCATGGAGTCATCAGGCACGGATTAATCAGGACGGCGGAGATTTGATCCCTATTTCCCGCAGGAGGCGTTATGCGGCGCATATTCCATATTCGCCGTTATACCGCCGGTCAGCGGCATATCGGCGATCGAAAACCCTATAGCACATAACTGTAATCTGCTGATGTTGAGAGTAATATCGGAAAATCAAGCGGGCGCAGTGCCCGTTTATACGGCGGATAATTCGCCGAATTGTAGTTGAACTAAACCGCTTCGCGGTAGCCACGCTCCGTTGATGTTTTCTGTCTGATTCATCGTTAAAACTTCTCGGTGACCCATCCGGGTCTTCAACCGAGGAGAGAAGACGATGACACCTTTGCGCCAGCAAATGATCGAAGCCATGCAGCAGCGTGGTTTTTCGGAGCGCACGCACGAATCCTACCTCCATGTCGTCAGCGAACTGGCGCGTTACTACCGGCGTTCGCCATCGCAGCTGGGCAGTGCGGAGATACAGGCGTTCTTCAAACACCTGGCAGTGGAGCGCAAACTGTCGAGTTCCAGTTGCCGGGTGTACCTGCACGGGATTCGATTCCTCTACCTGAACGTCCTGCATCGGGATGAGTTTGAAACGCCGGTCGCGGTGCCGAAGCGGGAGCAGAAGATCCCCGAGCTGCTGACGCGCTCTGAGGTGGGGCGCCTCATCGATGCCATCGACAATCCCAAGCATCGCATGCTGTTGCTGGTGTGTTACGGCTGCGGCCTGCGAGTTAGCGAGTTGGTGTCGCTGCGTGTGCGCGACATCGACGGCGAGCGAAAGCTGTTGCGCGTGGAGCAGGGAAAAGGGGCGAAGGATCGGCTGGTCACGCTCTCGCCGGCGCTGCTCGATGCCTTGCGCCAATACTGGAAAGTATTCCGACCCAACGAGTGGCTGTTTGCGAACACTCTTCGACCGGAAAAGCCTCTCGACGTAACGACGGCGCAACGGGTGTTTCAGGCGGCCAAACGCAAGAGCGGCATCACCAAGGAAGGCGGCATCCACAGCCTGCGCCACGCCTACGCCACTCACCAACTGGAAGACGGCTTGCCGGTCCATCAACTCCAACGCCTGCTCGGTCACGGCAATCTGCAATCGACGATGCGCTACATCCACTGGATGCCGGGGATGGGCGGCGGCACCGCTAACCATACGGACCTGATTGCGGGCCTGGAGGTGCGCCATGACTGACGCGGCTACCGTGCAGGGCATCCTCAAGCGTTTTCTCGATGCCGAAGGGCTCGATGCTCACCGCCGCAAGATATGCGGCCACCTGCTGGCCTGTCGCACCGAAGCGCTCGGCGGCCTGAAATGGCAGTGCGACCGGTGCGCCGACGAGCAACCGCGTTATCACGCCTGCCGCGACCGGCACTGTCCGCAATGTCAGGGCCGGGCGACACGACGATGGAGCGAGCGACAACGTGAAAACCTGTTGCCGGTGACCTACTACCATCTGGTCTTCACCCTGCCGCACACCCTCAACGGCTGGGTAGCGCTGCACCCGGAGGTCATCTACCGCCTGCTGTTTCACAGCGCCTGGGCCACCCTCAAGGTCTTCGGCCAAAATCCGAAACGCCTCGGTGGCGAACTGGGCATGACGGCGGTGCTGCACACCTGGGGGCAGAATCTGAGCCGGCACGTCCATCTGCACTGTCTGGTCCCCGGCGGCGCATTGGGCGACGACGGGCGATGGCGCAGTAGCCAGGGCAACTACCTGTTTCCGGTCAAGGCGCTGTCGCGTCATTTTCGGGGACGGATGGTCAGCCTGCTGCGTGAAAGTGCCGATGCCGGCGCGCTGCATCGCGTTACCCACCCCGGCGAAGTCGATGCCGTGCTCGATACTCTGATGGGCGAATCCTGGGTCGTCTACACCAAGGCCTGCCTCAGCCACACCGGCACCGTGGTCGACTACCTGGCCCGCTACAGCCATCGCATCGCCATCACCAACGCCCGAGTGCTGGCGGTCGATGAGAAAGGCGTCACCCTGCGCTACAAGGACTACCGCGACGGCGACAAACAGAAGGTGATGCATCTGGCAGGCGAGGAGTTTGTACGGCGCTTCCTGATGCACATTCTGCCCCAGGGGCTGATGCGCATCCGTCACTACGGTTTTCTGGCCAACCGGACGCGGGAGGCCAAGCTGATGCGTATTCGCGAAGCCCTGGCGGCGCCGGTCACAGCGCCGGAGGCAAATGAGCGTAGACACGACACGAGCGAAACACGCTATCCCTGCACCCGGTGCAAACAGGGGCAGATGCGCGTCGTCGGCGAGATACTGCCGCGGCGCGACAGCTCAATGCCACCGTTTCGCTGACGTGCGCTGAGTTGTCGCAGAACGTCGCTTTCCGGTACGGTCGCGCGACGGCCGGGGCTGCCCCTGCGCCAGCGATTGGATTTTGCCAAACAATGGGGGTAAATTAAGTCAAAACCGCCTGCCAGAAGGACCGCCGCATGGACACTGAAGGAACGAAGGTCACTCGAAACGACATCGGTGAGCGTGTAAATGCCTACGCCATCTCAACGCCCCGCAATACAATCCCCTCTATATAGAGCGCAGCTCCGATGGGCGGCTTAGTCCAACAGACATTTACCCGCCATGCTGTGCACGGCGGACAAATGCTTATAAGTTAGGTGTCTCTATTGCCGTAGCAGCGTACCAACAAGAACCGTATTCACAACCCACAAACCGAAAGGAAACAACCATGGCTTTTGACTTCAAGAACGCATCGCAAGCTGACCGCAAACGCGAATATAACCGCATAGCGAAGGAAATCGGTGACGATCAATTTTTCACCAAGAAAGAGCTGAATCACTTGCCCGAAGTTCTTTCCGATGGTGAGCAAGTTATTGCCTTTACGTCTGGGCTCATGGATGGAAATACTTGGTTGGTCACACTCACTGACAGGCGCATCATTTTTCTCGACAAAGGCATGATTTACGGCCTCAAGCAAACAGCAATAGACCTCGACAAGGTCAATTCCATTTCAGGTCAAACAGGAATCATCTTCGGCAAAATCACCATCGAGGACGGCGCATCGTCACGCCTGATTGATAACGTGTGGAAAAAAACGGTCGTTGCTTTCACCAACAAAGTCCGCGATGCAATTGAGGCTAGAAAATCCGCATCGAGACATGCCCCCGCCCCTCAAGCAGGCGGCGATGATGTCGTCACAAAGCTTGAGAAACTGGCGGTGCTGCTTGAGAAAGGCATAATCAACCAAGAGGAATTTGTCCAGCAGAAGGCAAGGATACTGGCTTAGCCGAATATGGAACTTCTTCTGGTCGTTCTCGGAATAATCGCCCTTGTCATTGGCTATTTTTGCTTCGGCATCTTCGTAAAGTTTCTGCTTGCTTGGTGGATATTGGCCTTTGGCATTCCAGTCCTTCTTGCTATTGGTCTTGCCCTCGGTTGGGTCGGAGCGATTGCTGCAATTGTTGGCCTTTTCCTGCTAATCGGAGCGAACAATCGGTGGCACGACAGCGAACTCTACTTGGCTCTTGAGCGCAAGGTTGATAATGCCTTCTACCTATCAGACACCTAACACTTCATTCCAGGGGACTGGCTTCCGGCGGCGCTTCGCGCCACCTCCAGCCAGCCCCTGAATTCGGACGTTGAACTAAACCGCTTCGCGGTAGCCACGCTCCGTTGACGTTTTCTGTCTGATCCATCGTTAAAACTTCTCAGTGACCCATCCGGGTCTTCAACCGAGGAGAGAAGACGATGACACCTTTGCGCCAGCAAATGATCGAAGCCATGCAGCAGCGTGGTTTTTCGGAGCGCACCCATGAAAGTTATCTGGCATCGGTTCGCGATTTAGCGCGATATTACCGACGTTCGCCATCGCAGCTGAACGTGGAAGAGCTGGAGGCGTATTTCAAGAAATCAAGGGGTCAGATCACTTGAACCTAGTCTGAAATTCTTGCTCTTTCGATCATCGCCGTGGCTATATCTTGCCACACGCCGCCTCAGCATGGCTTCAATTTCCTGTCGAAAACGACTATCACCAATCCAATCAAAATCAAGGGGTCAGATCACTTGAACCTAGTCTGAAATTCTTGCTCTTTCGATCATCGCCGTGGCTATGTCTTGCCACACGCCGCCTCAGCATGGCTTCAATTTCCTGTCGAAAACGACTATCACCAATCAATGTGTTGTTTTGCGAGCCGAATCAAGGGGTCCGAATCAATGGGTCGGATCACTTGAACCATCGATAAGTAACTTACCTCAGCTATTGGACATGGTGAGCGGTGCATGAGGATTTCCGGGGACAGTATATGCGGCCGCGGATTCAACTTGCTGGTGCAGCAGAACATCCAGTCATGAGGCTGCGGAAAGCGATCCGGACTATCAGGCATGGATCACCAAGCTCCAGACCTGGACCAACGATCACAAGCAAGGTTAGTGCGTCGATGACAGCCGCTCAGCTGATGAGACTCTAAAATGGGTGTAAATGGGTGTATTATTGGTTCATGCTTCGAACCAATACCCTCCAAATCACCCCGGAGATCCTGGGCCTCATTGCAAGGATCGACGAGTTCAAAGGCGCCTGGCGTGCCTTGGGTACGCTTGCGCCTGATCGGCTTTCGGCTCTGCGGCACGTAGCTACCATCGAGAGCATCGGCGCCTCCACACGCATCGAGGGCAGCAAGCTATCCGACCGCGAGGTGGAACAGCTGCTGTCGAATCTGGAGATCAAGTCCTTCGCCACCCGTGACGAGCAGGAGGTGGCCGGCTATGCCGAGCTGATGGATCTGGTATTTTCGTCTTGGCAAGACATTCCATTCACCGAAAATCACATCAGGCAGTTACACCAGATCCTGCTGCGCTACAGCGAGAAGGACTCTTGGCATCGCGGCAACTACAAGACCAACTCGAACAGCGTCGCCGCCTTCGACGAAAGCGGCACGCAAATCGGTATTGTGTTCCAAACGGCCACGCCTTTTGACACTCCCCGCCTGATGACGGAGCTTGTGGCATGGGAGAACCAGGAGCGTGAAGCTGCCCGACTGCATCCACTGCTGATCGTCGCCTTGTGCATTGTGGTATTTCTGGAAATCCATCCTTTCCAAGACGGCAACGGACGGCTGAGTCGCGTGCTGACCACGCTGCTGCTCCTGCAAGCGGGCTATGTCTATGTGCCTTACAGCTCACTGGAAAGCGTCATCGAGCAGAGCAAGGAAGCCTACTACCTAGCCCTGCGGCAGACGCAGGGCACGATCCGCACAGAGGCGCCCAACTGGCAGCCTTGGCTGGTGTTCTTCCTGCGCTCCCTGACCGAGCAAGTTCGTCGCCTCGAAAAGAAGGTCGAGCGCGAGAAGATCGTGCTCGCATCCATGCCCGAACTTTCGATCCAGATTGTCGAGTTCGCACGGGAACATGGTCGCATCACTATCGGCGAGGCCATCAAACTGACCGGTGCGAGCCGTAACACCCTCAAGCAGCATTTTCGTGCACTGGTCGAGCGCGGCACGTTGAATCAGCATGGCGGCGGACGCGGTGTCTGGTACGACCTGCGCTAATTGCGGCACCGAGGCAATCAATGCACAGATCAAGGAGAAGCGGGGCCAGGTCTAGCTAAATGGCATTCCGCCTGAAATATTTTCCACCATGTCACGTCCAACTCGAATTGAGTTTTCCAGTGAGTACCAATGGGGCTAGGTCTCACTTTGTAGCGATCTCTCAGGGTTTGACCCAGATTAACAGGTTGCTGAAAAAGGTATTCGTCCCTTCTCCCCCAGGGAGAAGGACAGGATGAGGGGATCAAAAATCAATGACTTACGCCAATTCTCTTCCCTCACCCCAACCCTCTCCCTGAGGGAGAGGGAGTTTTTCAGCAGCCTGTTAATGCATCTTATATAGCTCGACGGGACCTGAGGAGGTTTCGGCCCAATACCCCGTCTTTGTTGTGAAGAACCCGTAATGCCAGCCGGCCGGCATCTTATAGACCGCAATCTCGTTGTTACCCAATCCGACGAATTCAACCGTAATCGGCGTCTTGACGTATGCATGCAGGGTGGATTCGCTCAAGGGGATAACGTTAATCGGTGTCCCCCATTTTCCATCGTATTTTTCGGATAGCAGATATCTGCCGTCCTCTTGCGTGATACGCAGGAATTGTTCCGTTTTGCCGTTGTTGTGGATACCGTATATGCCGATGAGCGTGTCGGGTGACACTTGAGCGCTGCATCCGGCAATGGTGATAAAGGCAATTGCCCATAGGCAATTGGTTATTTGTCGCGAAAAGGCGGTTCTTGCCATGGTCATCGTCATTCTCTCCACACAATAAAATTGAATATCGTGTTGGCCGTATCCCGGATGTGATTGCTTCATTATCCATTTTGGATGACATTCTTCAATCACCGTTATCCCTGGGCGGTGCTACGGTCTTCTTAGGATGCCTCGGTAACGTGCGTGAACTACCGGCCGGTGGAGCCGAGAAACCCTATGGAGTGGAGGCTGTTGCCGAGCAGCTATGCTGATGTGGCTATAGTCCTTGACGGTCGTGCAGTCGTCACCGCATCCTGCGCGCGGATAATCGGAGACGTACCACAGTTATCGCTCCAGGCTTACGGTGGCCGTCCGGCCATAAAACTGTGGTGCGTCGCCGATTATTTCGTGATTGGGTAAGCACACAGTTAACGCCAATATTGGCAACAACTGTGTTCTGCCCCGGATTAGTGGGAGCTTTTGCTTAGGCGGCAGCGAGTCGCCGCGACGGCACCATCGCAACGCTCACCCCGCCGATCACCAGCATGCCGCCGATGAGTTGTACATGGCTCGGATGGGTTCCGGCGACGATACCGGCGAGCATGGCGAACACCGGCACTAGATTAAGGAACAGAGCGGTGCGGCCGGCGCCCAGATGGGCGATGCCGGTGTTCCAGAACAGATAAGCGAGCACGGTACCGCCGAGGGCCATCATCAACAGTGCGGAGCCGGCATGTGTGCCGGGAAACGTGAAGTGACCTCCGTCCACTACTGCGACAACGAGCAACAGCAGGGCGCCGGCCCCCATCACCAGAGTGGTGTTGACCACCGCGGAACCGGCGGGCATGTAGCGGCGGACGAGCACGTTGTAGAACGCCCACATCAGGTCTGCGCCCAGCATCAGCAGGTCGCCGTGCGCCACCTGAAGTCCTTCCAGCCGGGCCAGGCTGCCACCGGAGATCACCACCACCACACCGAACAGGGCGAGAGGCAGGGCCGCCAGCTGGCGCGGGGTTGCCTGCTCACCAAGCATCAGAGCGGCGATGAAGGTGGTCAGCAACGGATTGGTGGCCATGATCAGGGCCGCATTGATGGCCGAGGTGCTTTGCAGGGCGTAGAAGAACAGCAGGTTGAAACCGCCGATACCCACTAGGCCGAGCAGCAGATAGGCGCCGACGTTGCGGCGCAGCGGCGCCAGCAGCGGCTCGCCCCGCCACCTCGCCAGGGCGAGCATCGCCGCGGTGCCGATGACGAAGCGCAGGGCGGCGGCCCACAGAGGCGGCAGGTCGACCATGACCGGTCCGGCCAGCACGAAGTTGGCGCCCCAAAAGGCGGTAGCGACGACGATCAGGAGATAGACGGTTCCCGTATTCATGAGGCACTCCATTTAGCTGAACTATTGAGTGCCAGAGGCTAGTTGACGCAATCTACGGCTACAAACGAAAATATCTGTACCTATCGTTAAGGAAATCTAATGTCACGCCGTCTGCCCCAGTTGACCGCGCTACGCGCCCTCGAAGCCGCAGCGCGCCATCTCTCCTTCGCCCGTGCCGCCGAGGAGTTGCACGTCACGCCTGCGGCGATCAGCCAGCAGGTGAAGCAGCTGGAGGAATATCTCGGGGTGAGCCTCTTCCGTCGTGGGCGGAATATGGCGCTGAGCCACGCGGCAGCGAACGCCCTGCCGCTGCTCAGCGAGGGCTTCGATCAGTTGGAGCGGGCCGTGGCGCGGCTGCGCGTCGGCAACGACGCCGGTCCCCTGGTGGTGTCGGTGCCGCCGACCTTCGCCTCGCGCTGGCTGGTGGCGCGGCTGGACGATTTTCAGTCCCAGTATCCCGATATCGAACTGCACCTGCATGCCAGTCGACGCCTGGTGGATTTCGCCGTGGAGGAGGTCGATCTGGCGATACGCTTCGGCGCCGGCCCTTATTCGGGGCTGCATGCCGATCGGCTGATGCCGGAGGCGATCGTGCCGGTGGCAGCCCCGGCGCTGGCGGCGGACATCGCCGCGCCCGCCGATCTGCCGCGCTACACCCTGCTCAGCGACGACGCCCACCTGTGGGACCCCACCTTCCCCGACTGGGACACCTGGCTCAGTTCGCTGGGCGTGGAAGCCAAACTACGCATCCGCCGCTTCAGCGATTCCAACTTGGTGATCGGAGCGGCGACAGCGAGCCTCGGCGTGGCCTTGATGTGGCACAGCCTAGTGGTCGACGAGTTGAATGCCGGGAGATTGCAGCGGTTGTTCGGTAGCACGCTGCCCACCGGGCACGGCTATTACCTGGTGGTGCCGCCCACCCGGTTGCAGGTGCCGAAGATCGCCGCTTTTCGCCAATGGATGCTGGATCAGGCGCAGCGGCAGAGTGCGCCGTAGTAAGAATGTATCCTGATCATCAATGGTTAGGCGCCGAATATTCATACTCGAACCTAATCAACCTAATCGGGTCAGCGCACAGTTAACGCTAATATTTACAACAACTGTGTTCTGGCCCGGATTGGTGCCCCGCTGTTTCCGAAGGGTGCCTTGATAAACAGCCGCTAGCTAAGTGTGCGGCGTTCACATCATCACAACGTTCTACCGTCGCCGAAACGTGAAAATGTGTGACCGTGGCCACCCGGCGCTGGCTGGATGCAGTAGAGTTCACCAACCTGTGCCGGAATCTCGGGCGTGTAGTTTCCCCAGGCGTCGTTGACATTGACCGTCAGGGTGGGGGCGAACGTGAAGGGGTGGTAGTCGAGCTGGCCGCAGTTGTGAATCACCTCCAGACCACGGCGCGTTCGTCGGAGTCGGTCGCGATATTCTTCTGAAAGATGACGAAATGGGATGTGCCTTGATAGTTGCTGTGGTTGATAAATCTAAGCTTTACGTCCATTTGTAATTTCCTGTCTTTCCGTGTCCATGGCGGCGTACATCCACCATCGCCTGAGCCGTTGTAAATTGCCATAGAGGCAAAGGGGAGGAGATGACAAGCGATTTTCATTTGTCACTGACTCTTTGCCTACTATTCATTGCCGCTGTCCATGCCGCTGCTTTCTACGTAGGCAAATGTCTTCGGATGCATATATCTCATAGCGACGGAATATCAATGTGATCCGTATGTGGCTAAGATGGTTCGATGGGAGAGTTTATGACAGCATGCCTAACGCAGCCCGTCGTTCGAACCATAATGAAGCCCATCCACGCCGCATTACGCAATTTAGGGTACCCATGCCAGAAGAAGAACTCCTTCACGAACTCGGCTCGCCCTGGCACATCCTCTCCGCCGAGTCGATAGCGGCACAACTGGATACCTCCGACGCCGGCCTCTCCACCTCCGAGGCCACCGCTCGCCGCGCCCGCTGGGGCGCCAATGAACTCGTCGACCGCGCCCGCCGTCCCTGGTGGCGGATGCTGCTCGGGCAGTTCGCCGATTTCATGATCCTGGTGCTGATCGCGGCGGCGGTGATCTCCGGTCTGATCGGCGAGGCGCAGGATACGATCACCATCGTGGTCATCGTGGTGCTCAACGCGATCATCGGCACGGTGCAGGAGTATCGGGCGGAGCGGGCGGTGGCGGCGCTGCGGGCGATGGCGGCGCCGGAGGCGACGGTGCTGCGCGACGGTGACATTGTCGTTGTCTCTGCGCGGGAGCTGGTGCCCGGCGATATGGTGTTGCTGGAGGCGGGCAACGTGGTGCCGGCGGATCTGCGCATCGTGCACAGCGCGGGATTGCAGGTGGACGAGTCGGCGCTGACCGGAGAATCGCGGGCGGCGGAGAAGAACGATGTGGAGTTGGCGGAGGCGGAACTGCCGCTGGGCGACCGCCGCAACATGGCCTTCAGGGGGACGCAGGTCACGCGCGGGCGCGGGCGCGGCATAGCGGTCGCCACCGGCATGGCGACGCAGATCGGACATATCGCGCAACTGCTGCACGGCGACGCGATCGGCAAGACACCGTTGCAGAGGCGACTGGCCAGTTTCGGTCAGCGCCTGGCCTTGGCGATCCTGGCGATCTGCGCGTTGATCTTCGCGGCGGGACTGCTGCGCGGCGAGGAGGTCGTGTTGATGTTCCTCACCGCCATCTCGCTGGCGGTGGCGGCGATCCCGGAGGCGCTGCCGGCGGTGGTGACGGTGTCGCTGGCGCTCGGCGCCGCCAAGATGAGCAAACGCAATGCGCTGGTGCGGCGGCTGCCGGCGGTGGAGACCTTGGGTTCGGTCACCTTCATCTGTTCCGACAAGACCGGCACGCTGACCGAGAACCGGATGCGCGTCGAGCGCGTGGTGATCGGCGGAGAAGAACTGGAGAGGGTGCCGACCGACGAATCGCCGTTGGCACAGCGGCTGCGTCAGGCGCTGGCGCTCTCCAACGACGTGAAGCCGGGCAACGGCGATACGCTGCTCGGCGATCCCACCGAAGTGGCATTGTACGAAGCGGCGCAGCGCGCCGGTTGCGACAAGTCGGCGTTGGAGATACAGATGCCGCGGTTGGCGGAGCGGGCCTTCGATGCGGAGCGCAAGCTGATGACGACGCTGCACCGTGACGGCGATCGGGTCGTCGCCTTCTGCAAGGGGGCGCCGGAGCATCTGCTGCCGTTGTGTCGCAGCGAATTGAACGGAAGCGGCGTGGCGCCGTTCGATGCGCTGCCGCGGCTCGATACGGCCGAGCGGTTGGCGCATCAGGGCTTCCGCGTGCTGGCGCTGGCCTATGGCGAGCACGACACCTTGCCGACGTCGTTGGACGGCATCGAGCAGGGGCTGACCCTGTTGGGGCTGGTGGCGCTGATCGATCCGCCGCGTGCCAATGCCCGCCAGGCGGTGGACGAGTGCCGCGCAGCGGGCATCGTGCCGGTGATGATCACCGGCGATCATCCGGGCACGGCGCACGCCATCGCGTTGCGGCTCGGCATCGTCGCAGAGGACGACGCGGTGCTCACCGGGCGCGAGCTGCAACAGATGTCGCAGCAGGAGTTCGAGGCTCATGTCGAGCATGTGCGCGTCTACGCGCGGGTGACGCCGGAGCAGAAGATCCGCATCGTGCAGGCGTTGCAGGACAAGGGCGAGTTCACGGCGATGACCGGCGACGGCGTCAACGACGCCCCGGCGCTGCGCCGCGCCGACATCGGCGTGGCGATGGGCATGAAGGGGACCGACGTGGCGCGCGAGGCGGCGGACATGGTGCTGCTGGACGACGACTTCGCCACCATCGTCAGCGCGGTGCGCGAGGGCCGGCGCATCTACGACAACATCCGCAAGTTCGTGAAGTACACCATGACCTCCAACTCGGGGGAGATCTGGACGCTGCTGCTGGCGCCGTTCCTCGGCCTGCCGTTGCCGCTGCTGCCGATCCACATCCTCTGGATCAATTTGGTGACCGACGGCCTGCCGGGGCTGGCACTGGCGGCGGAGCCGCACGAGCGCAACATCATGCAACGGCCGCCGCGCCCGCCGCGCGAGAGCATCTTCGCCCACGGCATGTGGCAGCACATGATCTGGGTGGGTCTGTTGATCGGCGGCTTATCGTTGCTGGCCCAGGCCTGGGCCTATGAGAGCGGTTGGGCCCACTGGCAGACCATGGTGTTCACCGTGCTCACCTTCGCCCAGCTGGTGCATGCGCTGGCGATCCGCTCCGAGCGCGATTCGCTGTTCAGCATCGGCCTGCTGAGCAACCTGCCGTTGCTGGGCGCGGTGCTGTTTACCGTGGCGCTGCAACTGGGGGTGATCTACCTGCCGTGGGCCAATGCGCTGTTCCGCACCGCGCCGCTGTCGGCGGGCGAGCTGCTGATCTGTTTCGCGCTGCCGCTGGTGGTGCTGGCGGCGGTGGAGGCGGAGAAGTGGGCCGCGCGTCGCGGCTGGATCTATAGCGAGGCGCGGTAGCGATTCAGCAGCGACAGAAGCAAAGATGTAACCACGGGGGGCACGGGGGACACAGGGAATGCAAGGGATATGGGGTCCGTATGGTCCATGGCCTTGGCGTTTAATACCCCGTGTCCTCCGTGGTTAATTCCTGGTTGTGATTGTTAGAGATGTTGATCGAGTCCGCGCGCCTTGAGGCCCCAGGCGAGGATCGAGAAGAGTTTCTTGTTGGTGCTGCGCAGCCGGCCCACCAGCGTGTTGATCAGCTCTTTCAACACGCGGTAACCCAGTTCCGGGTTGGCATCGAGAAAGGCCAGCAGACCGTCTCCCGGCAGTTCCGCGAGTTCGCAATCGGTCACCGCCATCACCGAGGTGGAGCGGTCGCCGCGGTCGAACAGCGCCAGCTCGCCGAACACCTCGCCGTCGCCGAGATCGCACACGCCGGGATGGATGTGGCGACCCTCTTCCAGCTCCAGGTCGGCGAGGATGCGGACCGAGCCCTCCAGGATCAGATAGACGGTGTCGGTGTCGTCGCCTTCGCGGAAAATGAATTCATTGGCGGCGTAGCGGCGGCGGCGCCAGTCGGCGCCTTCCTTGAGATCGCGGTGTTGCAGCAACGAGGCGAAGGTATCGTTCATGGTTCTATCCGTTATTTTTTTATAACCCGCCGGGTGCAACCACAGAACAAGGCATCTACCCCGTGGGCATGCGCGTGCCCCGTGACTATCGGGCGTTTTGTTCTTGGTTTATACGGCGGCTCCCGGCGGCTATTCTCGCCCAACTACCCTGGCTCGAACCATGAACCAGATCAAGCTACGGAACAACGGTATGCCTGGCGCAGCGTTCCTTGCCGACATAAATCAGGAAAACGACCCGCTATGACGAACAGCTGACGGCCAGGCGGCGACCCCAGTCGGGCGGCGGGGCGGCGTAGTGTTCCATCTCCGGCTGTTCGGCGAACGGCGTTTGCAGCAGACGCAGCAGCCGTTCCAGCTCCTCGTAATCGCCGCTCTCGGCGCGGTCGATGGCCTGTTGCGCCAGGTAGTTGCGCAGCACGTACTTGGGGTTGACCTGATCCATGGCCTGGCGACGCGAGGCATCGTCGCTCTGCTCGGCGGCGAGGCGGGCGCGGTAATCTCCGCTCCAGGCGTCGAAGGCGGCGCGGTCGATGAAGCGATCGCGCAGCGGTTCGTTGCGGGCGGCGGGGTCGCTGTCGAAGCGGCCCAGCGCGCGGAAGAAACTGGTGTAGTCGATACGCTGGGCGGCGAGCAGGTCGAGCAGTGCGGCGATCAGTTCCGGGTCCGCCGCACGGTTGTCGCGCAGTCCCAGCTTGGCGCGCATGCCGCTGTTGTAATGCTCGGTAAAGGCGGTGTCATAGCCCCGCAGCACGGCATTGGCGCGCTCGGCGGCGGCCTCGGCCGGTGCGCCCAACAGCGGCAATAACGCCTGCCCCAGGCGGCTCAGGTTCCACAGGCCGATGTGCGGCTGCTGATCGAAGGCGTAGCGGCCGCCGTGGTCGGAGTGGTTGCAGATGTGGCCGGGGTCGAAGTCGTCGAGGAAACCGAACGGGCCGTAGTCGAGGGTGATGCCGAGGATCGACATGTTGTCGGTGTTCATCACGCCGTGGGCGAAACCCACCCGTTGCCACTGGGCGACGAGGCGGGCGGTGCGCTGCACCACCTCGCGGAACAGCGCCAGATAGCGATCGGCCTCCGCGGCGAGATGGGAATAGTGGTGGTCGATGACGTAGTCGGCAAGCCGGCGCAGTGCGGCGTGCTGGTCGCGGTGGTAGAAGATCTCGAACGAGCCGAAACGCACATGGCTGGGGGCGAGCCGCACCAGCAGCGCGCCGCGCTCGCAGGTCTCGCGGTAGACCTCTTCGTCGCTGTCGAACAGGCACAGCGCCCGCGTGGTGGGAATGCCGAGGCCGTGCATCGCCTCGCTGCACAGGTATTCGCGGACGGTGGAGCGCAACACCGCGCGGCCGTCGCCGCTGCGCGAGTAGGGGGTGACGCCGGCGCCCTTGAGTTGGATCTCCCAGCGCTCGTCCCGGCGGTTTTGCACTTCGCCCAGCAGGATGGCGCGGCCGTCGCCCAGCTGCGGTACGTAGTAGCCGAACTGGTGGCCGGCATAGAGCGCGGCCAGCGGTTCGCCGCCGGGCAGCGGCGAGCGGCCGGAAAAGTAGTCGGTGAATTCCGCCCGCAGCGCCTGGGTCGGATCGAGGTCGAGCAGCTCCGCCGCCGCGGGGTTGAAGCTGGCGAGGCGCGGCCCGGCCAACGGCGTCGGCTTCAGACGGGTGTAGAAATGCTCCGGCAGGCGGGCGAAGCTGTTGCTGAAGTTGAGCTGTTCGAGCGGGTACATGTAGCGTAGATGGCGCTGAGGCAACGGCCATTCAACCCTGAAAAAAGCGTGGCTTTGCCGTGCGACAGGTGTGCGAGAATCATCTGCCGTAAGTCGGAGAGACCATGAGCGAACAGATCCTGCACTTCATCAAGAAGCCCAGCTACCGGCGGGTTGCCCGCGATCGCGTGGTGCGCCTCAAGTACGCGGTGTTCGATGCGGATCAGGGGAGCATCATCGAATATCGCGATGACCTCTATCACCTGCACGGCGGTTACAGCGACGCTTTTCCCAAGGTGGAGGCGGCACTGGAGGGCCGTGAGGTGGGCGACCAGGTGGAAGTGACGCTGGTACCTGCCGACGGCTACGGCGAGCGTCTGCCGGCGCTGGTCATCACCGGACCGGCGGACCAGTTTCCGTCGGACGCGCACCGGGTCGGCGCGGTGCTGGAGGGGGAGGCGCCCGACGGCCACAGGGTGACCTTCGCCGTTACCCGGGCACAGGACGGGCTGATCACCGTGGACGGCAATCACCCGCTGGCGGGCCGTAACCTGCGGTTTGTGTTCGAGATACTCGACGTGCAGCCGGCACGGCCTGAGGAGTTGGCGGCCGGCCGCGCTCTTGCCGAATAGCCCTCTGTTTAGTCAGGTTAATCCGCTGTAAAATTGTCTACTATTGCTAAGTAACCCTTTCTCTCCATCCCCGGCGCCATAACTTCCTATAACGAAAAAGGGGTGTCCGATGGCCGCATCCGGTTTTAGGCAAGGCAGCGGTGCCTGGTTGGCAACGTGGTGGCTGCTGCTCGCCATCGGTTATGCCGCACTGGCGAGGGTCAGCATGCTGTTTGCCGATCCCGCGACTCATGTGGGCCTGCTATGGCTGCCGTCCGGTTTGGCGCTGGCGGCCTTGCTGCGTTTCGGGCTGCGTCTGTGGCCGGGTGTGGCGCTGGGCGCGATGGGTGAGGCGTTGCTGCGCCATGCAGCCCCGCCGCCTGGTGTCGCCTTCGCCGTCGCGGCCACGCTGGAGGCGCTGTTGGCCGCCTGGCTGGTGCGCCGCCTCATCGACCATACGGTGGTGCTGCAGCACATCGGCGACGTTCTCCGTTTCATCCTTGCGTCCGTCCTTGCGCCGTTGCCGGCGGCACTGATCGCGGGTGCCGTCATGGCGGCAGGTCATGCGGGCATGGTCAGCGAAGCCGATCTTGCCTCGCGTTGGTGGCTGGGAGACCTGGCAGGCATCCTGATTTTTGCACCCTTTGCCCTGGGCTGGAGCGAACGCGCCTATGCGCAGCGCGAAGGACGCGGTGCCGAGCTGGCGCTGTTCGTCGTTTTGATCACCGTCGCTTCCGCCGTGGTGTTTTCCGGTTCGCTGCCCACCGGCTCGCTGGTGTTCTCGTTGCTGGGCTTCTTTCTTTGGGCGGCGTTGCGGCTGGAGGTGCGCGGCATGAGCGTGCTCACGCTCGCGGTCGCCCTGTTTTCCGTTTATTACTCAAGTCACGGTATCGGTCCGTTTGTGGCGCACACCACCATGGTGACGGAATTGACCGTGCAGGCATTCGTCATAACGGTCGCCGTTTCCGGCCTGCTGTTGATCGCCGCGACCCATGAACGTGTCGAAGCACTGGATGAGTTGCACTTGAGCGATCGGATTATCGATGCCTCGCCGGAACATATCGCGGTGATCACGCCCGAGCACATCTATCGGCGCGTCAATGCGGCACACCTGCGCGCTCATGGGCTGTCTGCCCGATCGGTGGTCGGCCGGCAGGTAGCGGAACTGCTGGGGCACGATGTCTACCGCCAGTTGGTACGGCCCAATCTGCAACGCGCATTTGCCGGAACCGAAGTCCGCTATAACGCCTGGTTCAATTATGCCGGTGCCGGCCGTCGTCACATGCTGGTCACCTACCTGCCGTTGGCGAACGGCGGCAGTCAGCGGATCGAAGGCGTAGCGATGTTGTCGCGCGACATCACCGATATCAAGGAAGCGGAGGAGAAATTACAACTGGCGGCGAGCGTGATCGAAAACACCCCCGAGGGCGTGCTCATTACCGATGCCGCTCAACGCGTCATCTCGGTCAACCCCGCGTTTGTGCGCAATACCGGCTACAGCATCGAGGAGATCGTCGGGCAGAATCCGTCGATACTTTCATCCGGCCGACATGATCGGGCCTTTTATCAGCGCATGTGGTCGACCATAGAGGACAAGGGGAGCTGGCAGGGCGAGATATGGAACCGGCGCAAGAACGGCGACATCTACGTGGAGTGGCTCAGCGTCGTCGCCATCCGCAACGCCGCCGGTACGGTGTCCCACTACGCGGGGCTGTTCTCGGACATCACCACCCAGGAACACGTGCGCGACCGACTGCACAACCTCGCCTATTACGATGCCCTCACCGACCTGCCCAACCGTGAGCTGTTCAACGACCGTCTGGAGAACGCCCTGGCGCAGGCGCGGCGCGAGGGACGCCAAGTGGGGGTGATGTTTCTCGACCTCGACCGCTTCAAGCAGATCAACGACAGCCTCGGCCATGCGGTAGGCGACGAGCTGCTCAAGGCAGTGGCGGATATCCTACTCAGCTGTGTGCGCGAGAGCGATACCGTGGCGCGTTTGGGCGGCGACGAGTTCACTATCCTGATGGCGGGGGTCACGCTGGAGGATGACGTCACTTTGGTCGCGCACAAGATCGTCGCGGCGCTGGCATGCCCGCTCACCGTTGCCGGACATGAATTGCGCACAAGCGCCAGCATCGGCACCGCCATCTTTCCTTCCGACGGTTCCGACGCAGAGACGCTGTTGCGCAACGCCGACGTCGCGATGTACACCGCCAAACAGGCAGGCCGCAACATGTTCCGCCGCTACGGGTCATCGGTTGACTGAGCGGAGGCCGAACCAGACGCTAACCGCTGAGGACATAGAGGGCACGGAGACCTTTGGGCACAAGGCGTTTCAGCGACCACACGAGCACGATGTCCTCTCCGAACGACCTCGATAATCGGCTAGTGCGCCTGTTAACGGCTGCTCTCTGCAGTGTTCTCCGTGCCCTCCGTGGCCATTCTTGATCCCGCAGGTTGACACGCGCCGGCCCGCGGTTGAGACTTAGCCTCCCTTTCCGCAATCCGAACCGTTCATGAGCGCCCTGATCGAAGTTGAAAATCTGGTGAAGCACTATCAGGGTGTGCGGGCGGTGGACGGAATCAGTTTTTCCATCGAGCGCGGCACCTGTTTCGGCCTGCTCGGTCCCAACGGTGCCGGCAAGACCACCACCGTCGAGATCCTCGAAGGGATCAAGGCGCCGACCTCCGGCACCATCCTCTACAAAGGCGAACCGCTCGGCCCCTCGTTCCGCTACGAGGCGGGCATCATGTTCCAGTCCACCGCGTTGCAGGAGTTCATCACCGCGCGCGAGACGCTGCGCATGTTCCAGAGCTTCTATGACCGCACCATGCCGCTGGAGGCGCTGGTCGAGGCCTGCTCCCTAGAATCGTTTCTCGACCGCGACACGCGCAAGCTCTCCGGTGGCCAGTTGCAGCGGCTGCTGCTGGCCATCGCCCTGGTCAACGACCCGGAGGTGGTGTTCCTCGACGAGCCGACCACCGGCCTCGATCCGCAGGCGCGGCGCAAGCTGTGGGAGCTGGTGCGCACCATCAAGGCGCGCGGCAAGACGGTGCTGCTCACCACCCACTACATGGAAGAGGCCTACGAGTTGTGCGACGAGATCATCATCATGGACAGCGGCCGCATCATCGCCCAGGGTTCGCCCGACGCGCTGCTCGCCTCGCACTTCCATGACGTGGTGTTGCAGTTGCCGCAGGCGGACATGACGGCTGCCGCAGCCGCGCTGCCGCTCAAGACGCTCGACTGCGGCGATACCGTCGAGATCCTTACCCCGGCGGTGAGCGATACGGTGCAGCAGCTGCTGGCGGCGGGCGTGTCGCTGAATCAACTGCGCATCCGCTCGCGCACCCTCGACGACCTGTTCCTCGAACTGACCGGCAAGGAGATCCGCACATGATGCTGAAGCGGCTGTTTGCGGTGTTCTGGGCGCGCAATAAGGAGTTCCTGCGCGACCGTGCGGCGATGGGTTGGAACCTGATATTTCCGTTCCTGATCGTCGCCGGCTTCGCCTTTGCCTTCACCGGCGGGCCGGCGCCGATGTACAAGGTCGGCGTCTACGGCCCCATGCCCAAGGGCGGTTTCTTCGCCACCGACTATGTGAAGTTCTTCGCGGTCAAGAATCTCGATACTACCATCGTCAAGGTGGAGCGCCACCAGCTCGACCTGTTGCTCGATACCACCCACCAGCGCTACTGGGTCAACAGCAAATCGCCGCACGGTTATTTTCTGGAGAAGCTGCTGCACGACAGTCCCCAGGCCGGTTATCGCAAGCAGGTGGTGAGCGGCCGCCAGATCCGTTACGTCGACTGGCTCATCGCCGGCGTCATCGGCATGAACGTGATGTTCAGCGCGCTCTACGGCGTCGGCTACGTCATCGTGCGCTACCGCAAGAACGGCGTGTTGAAGCGGCTCAAGGCGACGCCGTTGTCGGCGATAGAATTTCTCACCGCGCAGGTGGCCTCGCGCCTGTGGCTGATCCTGGCGGTGGCTGCGGTGGTGCTGTTCGGCACCAACCTGTTCGTCCACTTCGCCATGTACGGCTCCTACCTGCTGCTGTTCCTGGTGTTCGCCATGGGCGCCATCTGCATGATCAGCATGGGCCTGCTGATCGCCGCGCGCATCGCCAGCGAGGAGCTGGCCGAGGGACTGCTGAATCTGATCAGCTGGCCGATGATGTTTCTCTCCGGCGTCTGGTTCTCGTTGGAGGGGGCCAACCCGTGGGTGCAGAAGCTGGCCGAGGCCTTTCCGCTGACCCACATGATCACCGCGGCGCGGGCGGTGATGCTGGACGGCGCCGGCTTCGCCCAGGTCGCGCCGCAGCTGGGCGTGTTGCTGGCGATGACGGTCGGCTTCCTGATCGTCGGCGCCGCCCTGTTCCGCTGGGAGTGACAGGGCGGGAAGTCATTAACCGCGGGGAACACGGGGAACACGGGAACACGGGAACACGGGAACACGGGAACACGGGAACACGGGAACACGGGAACACGGGAACACGGGAATTATTGGGCTGTTGGTCGGTGTCAGGATCGGCAATGGATACGGTGACGATTGTATGGATGCAGGAGGTGCCTCGTGGGAGCCCGGCTGCGCCGGGCGATAGCCCCGGATTCGATCCTCGCCCGATGGCGGCTACGGACGCCTGTCCTCTCGTCGCATAACGCCGTCCCTGGCAATAAATCGGGCTCCCACGGAAGCTCGATTCTGGACATCCATACGATTTATCCATAGGGCGTAGAGCGGTTGGTAATGGATTGCACGAACGATGCGGTTCCACACCCTACATTGCGATTCCGCCGACGATACAAACCTATTGATCCATTAATTCCCCGTGCTCCCTGTGTCCCCCGTGGTTAATATGCTTTTAGGTTTTGAATCTTGAGATGGTGTGTATATGAGTGCCGTAGGCCTGATAGAGCGTAGCGGCATCAGGCAGCGCTTGCCGGACACCGCTGCGCTAAGTCCGGCCTACCTGGCTGGTGCGCCAATATCTTTAATAGTTTGAATCTTGAGAGGGCTTGTGTCGTGAGTGCCTGTCCCTGCGGTTCCGGTCTTGCCTATGACGACTGTTGCGGCCGCTGGCACGGCGGCGCGGCGGCGCCCACCGCCGAGGCGCTGATGCGCTCGCGCTACAGCGCCTACGTGTTGGGCGACAGCGATTACCTGCTGGCCACCTGGCATCCCTCCACCCGTCCCGCCGAGCTGACGCTGGATGCGCGCTTGCAATGGCTCGGACTGGATATCCGCCGCTGCGAGCATGGCGGGCCGGACGACGAACAAGGTAGCGTGGAGTTCGTGGCGCGCGGCAAGGTGAACGGCCGCGCCGAGCGGCTGCACGAGGTGAGTCGCTTCGTGCAGGAGGAGGGGCGATGGTTCTACGTCGACGGCGAATTGCAGGAGCGCAGCGGCAGGCGCCGGCGCTGATCCTCGATAGCCAAGACACACCATAATCACGCCCTCTTGGCGGCCTTGGTGAGCGTTCCGGGTTGTTGTTTTACCGGGAGCAAAGCACTGATCTCGCCAAGGCGCCAAGATCGCCAAGCAAGAAGGAAAATCCGGTAGGATGTGGTGAGCACAGCGAACCGCATCATTCGCGTCCCGGTTTCATGCGGTTATCACGATCGATGCGGTTCGTTCCTCGGCAACTGTTCGCTACGTTGCTGGTGACTTGGCGGGGCAGAATCCCTTTTGCGTCCACTTCCGTTGGGAGCCGTATGAGCGACACACCCATCGACCTTGAACAAGGACTGTCGCAGCCGGAGGCTGTCGCCCGCCTGGCCCGCGACGGCTACAACGAGCTCCCCTCCGCCCAACCTCGCAGTCTCTTCGCCATCGCCGCCAACGTGGTGCGCGAACCGATGTTCCTGCTGCTCATCGCCTGCGGCAGCGCCTACCTGCTGCTGGGCAACCGGCGCGAGGCGCTGATGCTGCTCGGCTTCGTCTTCGTGGTGGTGGCGATCAGCTTCGTGCAGGAGCGCAAGACCGAACGCGCGCTGGAGGCGCTGCGCGACCTGTCGAGCCCGCGCGCCCTGGTGATCCGCGACGGCGCTCAGCGCCGCATCCCCGGCCGCGAGGTGGTGCGCGGCGACCTGCTGGTGCTGGCCGAAGGGGATCGCGTCGCCGCCGACGCGGTGTTGCTGCACGGCGTCAACCTCGCCGCCGACGAGTCGCTGCTCACCGGCGAGTCGGTGGCGGTGCGCAAGCAGCAGAGCGGGCAGCCGCTACCCGAGGCGATGGGTGCGCCCGGCGGCGATGACCTGCCGTTTCTCTTCTCCGGCACCCTCATCGTGCAGGGCCAGGGCATCGCCGTCACCCTGGCGACCGGCCCGCATACGGTGATGGGCGGCATCGGCCGCACCCTCGCCGCGGTGAAGCAGGCGCCGACCCGCATCCAACGCGAGACCGGCCGCATCGTCAAGCGCCTGGCCTGGCTCGGCTTCGCCCTCAGCGTGCTGGTGGCGCTGTTCTACGGCACCACCCGCGGCGAATGGCTGCCCGGCATATTGGTCGGCATCACGCTGGCGATGGCGATCCTGCCCGAGGAGTTGCCGGTGGTGCTCACCCTCTTCCTCGGCATCGGCGCCTGGCGCATCGCGCAGAAGCGGGTACTCACCCGCAACGTCCCGGCCATCGAGATGCTCGGCGCCGCCACCGTGCTGTGCAGCGACAAGACCGGCACCCTGACCGAAAACCGCATGGAGTTGGCGCAGCTCTACGCCGCCGAACATTTTCTCGACCTGGCGGCGCCCGGCGCCGTGCCGCTGCCGGAGACCTTTCACGAACTGCTGGAGTTCGGCCGTCTCGCCAGCCACCGCGACCCGTTCGACCCGATGGAGAAGGCGATCCGCGAAACCATCGAGGCGACCCTGGCCGGCACCGAACACATCCATCGCGACTGGACCCTGGTGGACGAGTACCCCCTGTCGCGCGCACTGCTCGCCATGTCGCGGGTGTGGCGTTCGCCCGACCGCGAGCACTACATCATCGCCGCCAAGGGGGCGCCCGAGGCGATCGTCGACCTGTGCCACTGCGCGCCGGCAACGGCGGCGCGCATCAACGCCCAGGCGCAGGCGCTGGCGGCACAGGGGCTGCGGGTGCTGGGCGTGGCCAAGGCGGCGTTCCGCGAGAGCGCGCTGCCGCCGATCCAGCACGACTTCAATTTCCAGTTCGTCGGCCTGCTCGGCCTGGCCGACCCGGTACGCGCCTCCGTGCCCGCCGCCATCGCCGAGGCCCACTCGGCCGGGGTGCGGGTGGTGATGATCACCGGCGACTTTCCCGCCACCGCCAGCAACATCGCCGCCGGCGTCGGCATCGCGGCGCCGCAGCGCTATCTCACCGGTGCCGACATGGACGGGCTGAGCGACGCGGAGTTGCAGCAGCGGGTGGGCGAGGTGAATGTCTTCTGCCGCGTGGTGCCGGCGCAGAAGCTGCGCCTGGTGGAGGCGCTCAAGGCCGGCGGCGCCATCGTCGCCATGACCGGCGACGGCGTCAACGACGCCCCGGCACTGAAGGCCGCCCACATCGGCGTGGCCATGGGCGGCCACGGCACCGACGTGGCACGCGAGTCCGCCGACCTGGTGCTGCTGGACGACGACTTCACCTCCATCGTCGCCGCGGTGCGGTCGGGGCGGCGCATCTTCGACAACCTGCGCAAGGCCATCGCCTTCGTCATCGCCGCCCACATCCCGATCATCGGCCTGTCGCTGATCCCGGTGCTGCTGGGCTGGCCGCTGGTGCTGCTGCCGGTGCACATCCTGTTCCTGCAACTGATCATCGACCCCGCCTGCTCGGTGGTGTTCGAAGCGGAGCCGGAGGAGGAGGACATCATGCGCCGCCCGCCGCGCGCGCCGGCCACGCCGCTGTTCGATCGCGGCACCGTCGTATTCGGGTTGATGCAAGGGGTTGCGCTGCTGCTGGTGGTGCTGGCGATCTACGCCGTGACGCTCTATCGCGGCCAGGGCGAGGCAGTGGCGCGGGCGCTCACCTTCACCACCCTGGTGATCGCCAGTCTCGGCCTGATCCTCGCCAACCGCTCGCGCACCCGGCCGCTGTTGGCGCTGCTGCGCCGGCCCAACCGCGCGTTATGGTGGATCTTCGGCGGCACCCTGGCCCTGCTCGGTCTGGTGCTCTATGTGCCGTCGCTGCGGGAACTGTTTTACTTCGGCGTATTGCACGCCGGCGACCTGTTCATTGCGTTGCTGGGCGCCACCCTCGGCGTCGTTGCCTTCGAGGCCGCCAAGCGTTTGCCGCTATGCCGCGACAGCGGCTGAGCGCGCCTGCCCCCGGATTCGAGTATCCAATTTTTCCGCGCCCGATACCGCTGCGCTCCATCGGGCCTACGACCATCCACAGATTCTGCGCAGGAGCCGGTTTTTCCAGGCGGGTTGTGCGCGTAAGGTTTGCGCCTGCCTGTACGCTATGCGTCGTCGCTGCTGCCGCGCACCACACGCACGGCCAGCTGCAGCATCGCGCCGCAGCCGAGGAAATAGAGGGTCGCGGCGATGAGTGCCGCCCGGTGCGCGTCGTTGGCCACCTTGACGTGCATCAACCCGGCGGTAAGGCCGCAGGCGAGCGCCGCCAGGTAGCACAGCATGACGATGCCGAAGATGATTTTCTTCCTCGGACTATGGCTCATAACAAATCCTCGAACGCCAAAAAAACGGACCCCTAGTTTACACAGCAACGGCGGGGTGGCGCATGTGGTTGACGGTAAATTTTTTGCCGTCGGTGAATCAACAGCCGGGTGGGCGGCGGGTGCCGCGCTACCAATCGGGCGACGGGGTAGGGCTGTATAGTGTTGATACAGCAGCGATTCTTCCGCAGACCGCGGACGCCTCACGCAACCGGCGCGGCGCTGCGACAGAGCCATATTTCTGGCTGTGGCGCACCATCTCGATGTTGTTGCCGTCTCGGTCGAACACGAAGGCAACGTAATAGTCGGGTGGTAGTGTTCGCGCAAGCCCGGTGGGTCATTGTCCCGGTCGCCGCCGACACCGCGCCGAGCGATGCGTCGATCAAGGAACTGTTGAGCCTCACTCAGTCGTGCAAATTGATGGAGGGGCGATGCACGAGACGATGCAAGCGGTGCAGCAGCGGATGATGACGCTGATACCGAAACTGCGGCAGCTGCAGCGCAATACCGCGGCGCAGTTGCAGAATGCGAATAGAAACCAATAGTTACGCTCCACGCTCCACGCAGTGGTGCCATATCTTTTGTGGCGCCACCACACCGAATGGGTACGCACCCGTTATATATAATTGACAACACATGGCAACGATTGATAGAAAGCGCGAAGCGCCGAACATTTATTTACATGATGGCTTGGCTTTGGCTCGACGCCTTAGGGGGGGATGAGTTAATTTGCGGGTAGCGCTGTTTTCTGCAATAGATTTCGGCCCGAAATTGGCCTGTAGTGAGTCCGTAACGCGCTAATAGCCGACAACAAATGTGGGATGAATTCCTGCTGAATCTTGTCGGACTCTAGGGATAAGAATGGAATATCGACAGGGAGAGAGTAGTTTTGGCTTACAGACCTTTAGATAATTACCGGGAATCGTCGGTTTACTTCGTTCTTTCGGGTGTATTCATTCTTTGTTTCGTCGCGTTTCTTGGCGGCTGCGCGAGCGTACCCGATCCCGACCTCTCTGCTGCGAATCATATTCAATTGTTGGGCGACAACGGACCGCAGGCATCCGTTTATGTCGACATCAAGCAATGTTCCTACAGCACTATCTTCCTACGTTCGGATTTCGATCGTGCATCGGACATCATGTGCGACGGGTTCAACGCAGAACTACTAAAGTTGGCAAAACCTCTCGGTGTCAAGGTCATCCTCCTCCCCGACGCCGATTTCGTATGGAGAAAGGATAAGCGTCGCGACCTCGGCACTGCCGTTTCGCCCGGAAGATCGGATGAAGCGTATCGCATTGTGGTCACCCGCTGGACTTACTACGAACGTTCCAACACCGGCTCACAGGCCGCTACCGGCACATTCGGGGCCACGGCCTTTATCTACCGCAACAGCGACGACACCTTCCTACAGAAGACCTATTACGAAAATAGCGACTCTGGCTTTCTCGACGAAATGGCCGATGCGGGAAGAGAGTCGGCGCAGCAATTGGTTACCGATCTGTTTAAACAGAAGAAGTAAAGGGAATAGATGTTCAGAGCGACGAAGCGGCAGCGGGGGCTGTTGCTAAAAATAGGGATCGCGCTATTGGTCGGCACCGGTATTCTTACCTCGATTTCTGCATTCGGACAGACAACACCGGATGAACAGGAGTTGCGCTTGCGTTCGCGACAGGAGACCGAAGATCGGATGCGTCGCCAGCAAGCGCCTGTTGTACGGATACCGACCGGAGCCGCGCCGCCGGCTGTCTATGTGCTGCCAAAGGAGTCGCCGTGTTTCGCGACGCACGATATTCGTCTTGAAGGTACAAGACTCGATACATTCCCCTGGGCACAGCCGTACCTGGACCACTATAGGAATCAGTGTATTGGCATCAAAGGGCTGAACCTGATTCTCAAAAGATTATCGGAGAAATTCATAGCGAAAGGATACATTACAACCCGGGTACTGTTGCCTTCACAGGATTTGTCCAAAGGGAGCCTGACGTTTCTGCTGGTGCCGGGTGTCATCAGCGGAATTCGCTTCAATGCCAAGGAGCCTGATCGCCTATGGCGGAGCGCCTTCCCGATGCGGCCAGGCGATGTGCTTAACCTGCGCGATATCGAGCAGGGGCTGGAACAGCTCAAGAGAGTGCCGTCGCAGGACGTGAATTTCAAAATCGTACCCGGACCGCAGCAAGGGGGTTCCGATATCGTCATCGATATCAAGCGCACAAAACCATGGCGGGTAGTGGTTTCCGCCGATAACGCCGGGCAACGAGCGACCGGTGAATTCGAGGATTCCGTGGCGGCTTATCTCGATAACCCCTTCGACATGAACGACATACTGAGCGTCAGCATCAACGGCGACATGGAGCACAAAGGGGCGCAGCTCGGAACGCGTGGAAACAGCGCATCCTATTCGATGCCTTGGGGATACTGGACCGCCACGATATCCACCAGTACCTACCAGTATCACCAGACCGTACAAGGAACGACGCAATCGTTCATTTCCAGCGGCGATATAGAAAGCACGGGGGTCAGCGTAAATCGCGTGGTGGCCAGGGACCAGGTCAGCAAGACATCGTTGCAACTTGGCGTCACGAAGAGTGCGACCAGAAGCTATATCGATGACACGGAAGTCACCGTGCAACGGCGTGATGTGACCTCGGCAGAACTGTCGATACTCTACCGCCGCTACATCGGCCGTGCCCAATTGGATGGGGCGCTCGCGTATCGCGAAGGATTATCATGGTTCGGCGCCCAGAGTGCCCCATCCGCCGCCGGCCAACCCACCACCCGTTACAAGATACAAACGATCGATCTCAATCTGGTGGCACCATTTTCGGATAACGGCGTAGCGGTCCGCTATATCGGCAGCCTCCGTATGCAGACCACCGACGATTTACTCTACACGTCGAATTTCATCTCCATCGGCAATCGATATACCGTGCGCGGCTTTGACGGCGAGCAAACGTTAGCCGCCGAACGAGGCTGGTACTTGCGTAATGAAATCGAATACCCGGTGGATGGCAAGAGCAACTTTTTCTATTTCGGCATCGATCACGGCGAGGTTTCCGGGCCTTCGGCCGGCAACCTCATTGGTACGGCGTTGACCGGCTCTGTTATTGGGCTGCGCGGCGGCCGCGACGGATTCTCTTACGACATTTTTGCCGGGTTGCCTCTCTATAAGCCCGATGGATTTATTACGGACAACGTCACCGTCGGCGGACAGATTAACTATCAATTTTAGTGCGTGTCATTAAAGACACGTTTGCAGAGAGAAGGGATATGGCGCTACATCACGGACATCACAGAAATGATCATCGCAGTCCATCGCGGGAGCTGTCAGCGGCAAAACGGGCCGCTATATGGATAACCTTGGCCGCGTTCATCTGGCAGCCCATGTTGGCATCCGCGGCCGCGGCCGGCATCGTGGCCGACCCCAATGCAGGTGTTCATCGACCGGTGGTAGACGCGGCGCCCAACGGTGTTCCGCTGGTGCAGATTACAGCGCCTTCGGCGGCCGGTGTTTCGCACAACCAATATCAGGACTATAACGTCGACAGTCGTGGTGCGATCCTGAACAACAGCGCCGGCATCAGCAACACACAGTTGGGTGGATATGTGCCCGGCAATCCTTACTTGGGCAATACGCCGGCCAAGATCATCCTCAATGAGGTGACGAGCAGCAATCCCAGTGAATTGCGGGGTTACACCGAGGTTGCCGGGCAGAAGGCTCAAGTGGTCATTGCCAATCCCAATGGCATTACCTGCGATGGTTGCGGCTTTATCAATACCAGCCGTGGCGTCCTGACCACCGGTACTCCGCTCTTCGGGGGAAGCGGCTCCCTAGACGCTTTCCGCGTAACGACCGGCAGCATCTCGGTCGAAGGTGCCGGTCTGGATGCCTCCAATATCGATCGTATCGACCTGATCGCGCGCGCCGTAAAAATCAACAGTGAATTATGGGCCAAAGAGGCCAATGTGGTGGCTGGCGCTAATCGCGTCAATTACAGCGACCTCGGCGTACAGACCATTCAAGGCGACGGTGTAGCGCCGACGGTAGGGATCGACGTGTCGCAACTGGGCGGTATGTACGCCAACAAGATCCGCCTTATCGGCACCGAGGCAGGGGTTGGAGTGAATAGCGAAGGCACGCTGGCGGCCATGGCGGGTGACTTCACCCTTACCAGTAACGGGGACGTGGTCTTGTCAGGGGGTACTTCGGCAACAGGCAATGCGCAAATTACGACATCCGGCTCATTCCATAACGACGCGTCAGGGGCGCTCAGTGCAAATTCCATCAATGTGGACGCCGGAGGTCAATTGACAAACGACGGACATGTAGACGGCAGCGCAGTCAATTTGAGCGGTAGCGCAATCAACAACCGTTCAGCAATCGTCGCCGACGACCTGACGGTATCGGGAACCACTATTTCGAATACCGGCGCAGCGGCGACGCTGGCGGCGACTCATGTCATTAATCTCTACGCGCGTGACCTGCTGGGAAATAGTGACGGCGCCACGATTTACAGCCTGGGTGATGTCAACATCGCGGCCGGCGGCGAGCGCGATCCCGCCGGCGGATTGATCGATCCGGTCGCCCAGATCACCAATTCCTCTGGCGTGATCCAGGCGCAAGGCGATTTGAATGTCGTAGCAGACGACATCACTAATGAACGTACGAATTTCGAGAAAAAGGTCGTAATAACGGGGGCAAGCACCAAGGTTCTACAGGCATATCCTGGCTATACGGTTATCAGTGGGACTAGGCGCAAAAGATCAAGGCGAACGTATTCGGCTCGTACAGAAACGATATTGCCATCGGACGTGATATCTATTGATGCCGCAAATAAAATTATTACATTTAATGCGGTTGTTAGCGCGGCCACGAAGAGATGTCGTACATGTACGAAAAAAGTGCTTACTACTTTGTACTACGAATCTGTTACGAATGCTGGCAAAAGCATTCAACTGTCATATTTTCCAGGTTTTGATCCGAATAAATATATAAATCCTACTGTTCGACGTTCGGTTGGTACCGATCAGGGAACGATCTACGAACAGAGCAGAACCTTCGTCAATGCTACGGACGAGGAGCAGGTGACATCCATTTCCACTGAACCGCAGATGCTAGCTGGTGGTAACGTCAATATCAATCTATCCGGTACGCTGACCAACAGCATGGGGACCATCTCTGCCGCCGGCGGGATGAATATTCAGGGAATGCAGGGTTCGGATGGCACGGATGCCAGTAGCATTATCAATCAGGGACAATCGCTTACGCGTACCAATACGACGACTGGTTCGTCG
>OFHG01000133.1_pt1 | contig 32376 bp, 32 predicted proteins | sample 1521931 | NCBI WGS metagenome assembly OFHG01 (sample SAMEA2468438, study PRJEB22500) | soil metagenome | biome: Glassland; feature: Farmland; material: Clay | place: Australia | collected 2013-01-31 | depth 0.55 m
CTCCGGCGCCGCCCCGCATAATCTGCGGATTCTTTTCTCAGACCCCAGCCAGCTTGCGTGCGTACGCCGCGACCGTCTTGAAATCGTACTCGCGATAGGCCTGCAGCTTCTCCGCTTCGAAACCGCCCTCGGCGTGCACCGCCAGGACTTCCTGGTAGCCGCCGAAATCCGACGAGGTCAGATCGCTTATCAGGTTGAGCAGGCGCAGCCGCTTTTCCGCATCGAAGCCCTTCGCGCCGCCCATGTACTTGAGCACGTAGGCGCGCGTCGCTTCGCTGGTGAGATCTTCTTCGGCCGGCGCGGTGACCAGCAGCCCTCCCGCCAGGTCCTGAACGATCTGCACGCCGGCATGGTAATTGTGCGCGAAATGATACTTGGCGACGTTGGTGATGAGCGTGTTAGGAACCGCGACGCCGCCGTCCTCGATCGCCTCGACGAACTCGGACGCCGACATGGAGAAGGGGCAGTTCCGATGCGACGCCAACGTGTCGGTGCGCAGGAAAGGGGAACCGCTCGGCACCCGTGCCGAGCTGAAAAACCTGAATTCTTTCCGCTTCATCAAGCAGGCCATCGAGTACGAGGTGATGCGCCAGATCGAGATCATCGAGGACGGCGGCGAGATCGCGCAGGAAACGCGCCTGTTCGACTCGGCCAAGGGCGAGAGCCGCCCGATGCGCAGCAAGGAAGAGGCGCACGATTACCGCTACTTCCCGGATCCGGACCTGCCGCCGCTGCGCTTGTCCGCCTCCGAGGTCGACGCCATCCGCGCCGGCATGCCCGAGTTGCCGGGACAGATGCGCCAAAGATTCGAGACCGAATACGGCCTTTCCCCGTACGATGCCGACGTGCTGTCCACGACGCGCGAGCTGGCCGGCTACTACGAGGCGCTGGTCGGCGCCCATGCGGCCGATCCGAAGCGCTGCGCCAACTGGCTGGCCAACGAGCTGTTGGGCCGGCTCAAGGAGCGCGGCATCGACATCGGCGACAGCACCGTAACGCCACCGCTGCTGGCCGGGCTGCTCGACCGCATCGCCGACAACACCGTTTCCGGCAAGCTCGCCAAGGACGTGCTCGACGCCATGCTCGATTCCGGCAAGGACGCGGATACCGTCATCGACGAGAAGGGCATGCGCCAGGTCACCGATACCGGCGCCATCGACGCGGTGATCCGCGAGGTCATGGATGCCAATGCCGGGCAGGTCGAGCAATACCGCGCCGGCAAGGACAGGCTGCTCGGATTCTTCGTCGGCCAGGTCATGAAGGCCTCGCGCGGCAAGGCCAACCCGGAGCTGGTCAACGAGCGCCTGCGCGAACTGCTGAAGGGATGAGGTGAACCCCCGCTGGCGCTGGGCGATCGCCGCCGGCGTGGCGCTGACCCTCGCCGTACTGCTTTATGTCCGGCTCGACACCGGGCGCATGCAAAAGACCCTGCCGCCGCTCGTCTCCAGGCTGACCGGCGCCACGATCCACTTCGACAGCCTCAGCTTCAGCATGGTGCACGGCCTGGACGTGCGCCTCGGCCGGGTGCGCATGCAGCATGCCTTCTGGACGATCGAGGCACCGACGGCGCTGCTGGAACTGCGCGTGGTGCCGCTGCTGCTCGGCAAGATCGAGCTGCAGGGCATCTACCTGCGCTCCCCGGTCATCCGCGTCGCGCCGCGCCAGCAGACAAAGACGGGCTCGGTGATGGAGGCACACGGCCTGCCCCGGGGCCTGACGCTGGACCAGCTGTCCGTTTCGGACGCCACGCTGATGAGCGAGTCCGGCCAGACCTGGATCTCGGGCCTGGACATGGACATCCAGGACATCGGCCCCAGCCGCACCATGCGCTGGGAGCTGCAGGCCCGCACCGGCGAGCAAACGGCCGTCGGGCACGGCCAGCTCAGCCTGAGGCTCGGTACCATCGACAGCGGCTTCAGCAAATTGACGCTGGAGCGCATCCCGCTGCAGGCGCTACGCAGCCTGTATCGCCTCCCCGGCGGCCTGACCACGCGCCTGATCGACCATGGCTACGACCGGCTGAGTGCCGTACTGACGCTGAACATCGGCCACGACGATCAGTGGACGCTGTTCGGCGAGACCAAGGTCACCGGGGCGGCCGACCGCCCGGCCATTACGCTCAGAGGCCGGGCCTACCGCGACACCACCCATGATCTCGGATGGAAGGACACCTTCCTGCAGGTCGGCACCGGTGCCGTGCTGGGCGCCGAGGGCAGCTGCACCATGGCGGGGGGGCTCTGCACCACCGCCATCCGCGGCCGCTCCATCGACCTGGCACCGCTCAGGGCCCTCACCGCACCCGACAACCCCACCTGGCAGCCCGTCTCCGGCAGCATGGACGTACAGGGCAGCCTGCGCTGGCAACGCAAGGGCTGGAACCTGGCCGCCCAGGCCGAGATGGAGGGGCTGACCTGGAAGGATGCGGCCGGCAGCTTCGTGCTGCCCGATCTGCACATCAGCGACCTGTTGGCATCGGCCAAGGATCAGGCCATCGCCCTCAAGTCCGCACGCATCGGTTTCGCCAAGCAATCCGGCAGCCTGTTGGCCAGCGGCAGCTACGACCGGAACGCCCATGCCGGGCAGATGCTGCTGCGCCTGGACGCGCTGCAGGATGCCTGGGTGCCGGTGCTGCGCCTGGCCTCGATGGTGGACCCGGCGCAGGGCCTAGATATCGGCGGCGGTGGCATCATGCAGGGCGACGTGCAGCTGTCCGTCGCCGACGGCAGGCCCGACCTGCGCTTCTCGCTGGACGGCACGAAGGCGGCGATCCGGATCGCCGGCGCCAAGAAGCCGGCTGGCATGGCGGCCGTGGCCTCCGGCGACTGGCAACCGGGCGGAGACGACGCGCACCTCGACATCACCACCGCCACCTTGGGCGCCTCTACGCTCAAGCGACTGATCTGGCAGCACAGCAAGGCGAAACGACAGCTATTGATCGATCGCATCCGGCTGGACATGCAGGCACTGAGGAAGCAGGGCGTCGTGTTCCCGCCCGCCATGCGCGACGTCCAGGGCGCCATCACCGGCAATCTGTCGACGGCCTGGCCCTTCCCGTTGCCGACCGACCGGCCACAGGACCTGTGGCCCGGCATGGCCAGGCTGACCGCAAATCTCGATCTCGATCGCTTCGGCACCAATCGCTGGCAATTGCAGGGGCACGTGGTGCTCGATCACGGGCAGACCGCGCTGCAGGGCCTGAAGCTGACCGGTGCCCATGGAGCTGCCCAACTACATGGCGACATCAGCTTCGCCGCCATGAAGGGCCGCATCGATATCCCCCATGGGAATCTTACCTGGGATAGCGCCAATCCCATGCCGGCCTGGCTGACCGCTATGCGCCTGCGAGGCCGCATCAAGAACCTCGATATGACCTGGCTCGGGCAGTCCTGGACGGGGCTGACGGGCTGGTACCAGATGCACGGGGGCGAGCTGAAGCTGACGAACCTGCGGGCAGGCATCGCCGACGGTAACCTCGCCAGTTCCGGGCTCCGCTTCGGCTTCGTGCCGGGGGGGATGACGCTGAAGGGCACGGCCCAGTTCGGCGCCATGCATGTGCAGAGGCTGGCCGGGCTGGATGCGCTACTCTCGGGACATCTGTCCGGCAAGACCTTCGCCACCATCAAGCTCGACGGCCGCCTTCCCCCCGCGGGCTGGGCCGGCTGGCGTAGTGACGGCAATATCATGATCTACGGCGGCAGCTGGCGGCCGCAGCCGAGAAAGGGAACGGTGCAGGCCATCCATCACTTCGACCTGATGGGCCTGCGCTTCCGCAACCGCCATGGCCGCGTCTCGCTCAGCCATATCCAGTATGAGGATGCCGGCGGCCGCTATACCGGCACCGCCATGCTCGGCAATGCCGGCGCCATCGAGGGAAAAATGGTGCGCCATAAGGACGGCGCTGCGTTCGCGCTCGGCGGGCCCTGGCCATACCTGACCCTGGCGCCGACCGTACCCGCTCACTGATCGGCCGGATCGTCCTTGCCGTTCGCGGTTTCGAGCGCCTTCATGAAGGCAATGACGTCGGCACGGTTCTGCGCATCCTGCATGGCGTGCAGTTTCGGCATCACCAGGCCGTAGGGGCTGGCGGCGACCAGCGCCTTGGCCTTCGCGTCGCTGCCGGCGAGTCCTCGCGGGTCGGCGAGCCAGCGGTCGAGCCAGGCCTCCCCGTAGCGATGCACCGCGCCCTTCAGACCCGGCGCCCCCATGTCGCTGACTTCGTCATCCAGGCGGTGGCAGTAGGCGCAGAGGGACGTGTAGAGGTGGCGCCCGGCATCGGCATGGCCGGCGATCGGGGCCGATGGCTGCAAGCCGGGAGCCGGGGCCGCAGCTGACGGAGCGGATGTGGTGGTGGATGCGGCGGCCGGCGATGACGCGGCCGGTGCCCCGGCCGTCACCGGCGCCGGGGCGGCCGCAGCGGCGGCAGCGGCGATTCCCGATGGCATCGCGAGCTGCACGGCGACCAACAGTGATGCAAGGCCTGCGCTACGCATGGCACCTCCCGTGCGCACACTGTAGGAGCAGCCCGTGAGCGCCGCAAGACCGCCCCGCCTTTGTCTCGAAGCGGCGGCCGGTGTAGTTTCCGGCCGACAACGACCAGCCCGGAGCATGACGCATGGACCTTTCACCCCTGACCGCCCTCTCGCCGCTCGACGGCCGCTACGCCGGCAAGGTCGGGGCACTGCGACCCGTGTTCAGCGAGTTCGGGCTGATCCATGCCCGCGTCATCGTCGAGGTGCGCTGGCTGCAGGCGCTGTCGCGCCAGCCGCGCATCACCGAGGTCCCGGCCTTCTCCGAGACCGCCCATGCCATGCTGGAGGAGATCGCCGCTGGCTTCACCCTGGATGACGCCGAGCGGGTCAAGGCCATCGAGGCCACCACCAACCACGACGTCAAGGCCGTCGAATACTTCCTGAAGGAAAAGGTGGCCGACAACGCGGAGCTGGCCGCCGTCTCCGAGTTCCTGCACTTCGCCTGCACCAGCGAGGACATCAACAACCTCGCCTATGCGCTGATGCTCTCCGAGGCGCGCGGCTCGGTGCTGCTGCCGGCCATGGACCGGGCGATCGTCACCATCACCACCATGGCGCACCGCATGGCCGGCAACGCCATGCTGGCACGCACGCACGGCCAGCCGGCCAGCCCGACAACGATGGGTAAGGAATGGGCGAACGTCGCCTACCGCCTGCGCCGCCAACGCCAGCAGGTCGCCGAGGTGGCGATCCTGGGCAAGATCAACGGCGCCGTCGGCAACTACAACGCGCACCTGGCCAGCTACCCGGATGTCGACTGGCCGGCACTGGCCAAGGGCTTCGTCGAGGGCCTGGGCCTCCAATGGAATCCGTACACCACGCAGATCGAGCCACACGACTACATCGCCGAGCTGTCCGACGCCGTGGCCCGCTTCGACACCGTGCTGCTCGACTTCTGCCGCGATATCTGGGGCTATGTGTCGCTGGGTTACTTCAAGCAGCGGGTCGTGGCCGGCGAGGTCGGCTCCTCGACGATGCCACACAAGGTCAACCCCATCGACTTCGAGAATGCCGAGGGCAACCTGGGCCTGGCCAACGCCATGCTCCGGCACCTGGCCGAGAAGCTGCCGATCTCGCGCTGGCAGCGCGATCTCACCGATTCCACGGTGCTGCGCAACCTCGGCGTCGGCTTCGGCTATGCCGTGCTGGCGCTGGAATCGCTGCAGAAGGGCCTGGGCAAGCTGGAGCTGAACGAGGCCAGGCTGGCCGGGGATCTGGACAATAGCTGGGAGGTGCTCGGCGAGGCGGTGCAGACGGTGATGCGCCGCTACGGGCTGCCGAACCCCTACGAGCAGATGAAGGCGCTGACCCGCGGCAAGGGCATCACCCCCGAGGCGCTGCGCACCTTCGTCGAGGGCCTCGACATCCCCGCCGGGGCCAAGGCGCAGCTGCTGGCCATGACCCCCGCCACCTACATCGGCAATGCCGAACAGCAGGCCAGGGACATCTGACCCGAAACGAGGACGTGCCCATCATCACGTCCTCAATGACCGCATTCGGCAGCCACAATCATATGTTCGATTTCGCCTATTGAATTAGTCGTTATTTTATGAAATAACTTTAAGTCAGGCGTTCAAGAACGGGAGGTAAAATATTGATTTATTCGGCAAAGGAAATCTCCCTTTACATCAAAAAAATCATGGAAAAAAAATCTATCTTGACCGCAAGCTCTGCGGATTACGATGCTTCGATCATGACAGCTATTGTCGATATTTTTGATGACGAGAACGAGGTGATTTTTGATTATAGTGGTTCAGAGGAGCTTGACAGGCTGATAAGGAAAAGCCGGTCTATCGACTTCTCAACCCATGTCGATGACATCAACGTCACCTTCTCTTCGGGCGCTGTCGAGGACACGGTGTACAAGGGTAGACCTGCATTCAAAATTAAAATGCCGCGCTCTATCCATAAGGTCCAGAGACGTAATTTTTATCGGGTTTCAACGCCGCTGTCGGAGCGTCCGGCGTGCGTCATGGAACACGATGGAAACACCTATCAAGCGACCATTATCGATATAAGCATTGGTGGCATTAACGCGCATATCAAAAACGCAGATTTTAGGGCTGGAGACATCATAGAAAGATGCACGATATCCACGCCTATTGGCATAGAGATCGAGGCTTCCTTGAAGATCGTTTACGTGAGAGACAGATTAGACAAAAACAGAGAAGCGCGGTATGGATGCAAGTTCAAGGATGCCAGCACATCAGTTGAGTCGAAGCTACAGAAATATGTTTCTTATCTTGAACGGAAGGAGATTGCGAAAAGACGAGAATTTCGAACGCTTTAACCTGATACCCCTACTCGCTTTCTTCTGCCTTCATATTGAATTGCCTCTGATAGCATAGACACATGTATCCGGCCTGTTGGTGAGGCATTGTCGCCTCCGGCCCCGATGAAAATCCGCGTATCCCTGCCCTCATCATCTGAGCGGCCTTGTTGGCCCAAGTGTCTACCGGGTTCCCAGGAATGTGGCTGTCCGCCTTTGTTGCCATCATTCTCTTCATCCTCGCAATCGCCAGAACCCTTTATGCCGCTGCCGGGCGACAATTCTCATGCCTGGTGCGCATGCCGGCTAAATCGACCACCGATTATGGTGGTAACCCAGCCATCCTTATGATCTGAAACCGGCCGGTGGTGCCGGTCATGCGACCGGCGACCATCGGCCGGAGCGGGCATTCACTCCTGTCTACAATTTCGGTGACGAATCAGTAATCGCTCAACTGCCAACGAAATAGCGCGATATATATACATGTTGGATTTGGCGTTATTTATACAACATGGCGAGCTGGATTTCGCTCTAGAAAATCAGATGAAACGTCAAATTTCCAATGAGTACATTTGAATGGAGTACGGCCGTTAATGTCTGAAGTACGGCATGGGATTGCGCTGTGTTTTCAATTATGGGCGCGGCAGTTGATGTGTTGGCCGTTGCGTTTTTCCTTTTGCCGAACAGGCCCTGTGAAGGTGAGAAGAGTGGAGGTAATAAGATGGGGTTCTTTCTACTGATGGGGGCAATGTTTGCGGTAGTAATTGCGGTAACCTCCGGATATCCAGGACAATCAGGGGTCGACATCAAGGGCATCGCTTATCTGGTTGCCTTGATCTGTGCCGTGCTTGCCATGTTCGGACCGGTGGCGAAGATCATCATGCGCCCAGGCCGCCGTTTTCGCTAAGACGGAGGATGTGTAAAAAAACGTATGCGTGAGTTCTGGCAGAGTTCTGGGGACATTGTGTCCCCAGAACTCCCATGGCTTATCGGGCGGATCAGGCCATGTATAGTGCAAAAAACACCGGCAAGAACAAGGTCGTAGAAGCGAGCCAGGATTGGCTCTCTAAAGCTACGCATGATGCATTTGACAACTGCTGAAAACCGCACGCACCGTGCATGGATATGAGCATGAAGCGCTGAAGGGATGTTACAAGCGATACTCCCAATAATGGGATTAAGTAATGAGAGTGAATTGAGCCCGTATATTAAACGGCATACGAAAGACAAATTGACTTTCAACCGATTTTGTAGACCGGTCTGAGTGTCCATTCTTGGCCGGAAGCGCAGGCCCTATACAGACTCCCGATCGAACCTTGCAATTGTTCCTCTCTCTTTACAGATATATACTACCCATATGGGTTAGTTCGCATCATGCAGTTGAGGATAGCCCGCATGCCATGGAAGGGGCTCATTTAGAAAATGCGGTGGTTGTATTTTATTGTCGATCCAGGCTCTGTAGTGGAGTCGATTATCGACGACTGGATGCTTAGGCTTGACGATTTCCGTGTTATGGCCTGCAAGCTCGCTGATGAAATCGGAGCAGACGATGTTTACGGACGGTTGCATCTCGTCGGTCCGTGCGTGGTGGCGTTTCGCTTTGATAATGCGTCGCGCGCGCCTCGCTGGATGAACAAGGTTGTACGCCCCGGATATCCGGTGAATTGCTACGAGCCGGACATGCACTTTCGGGATGGAAAGTTGATGATGGCCCGAATGGTCGATGCCCGCTATCGGGAAGGTTGTATCGCCAGCATCTTTCCGGAGATCGGGCTGCAACCGAACTACAAGGTTACTTTCAAGCGGAAGGTCTATTACCCGAGATATGGCCGATACCTGACACGTGATGGTAAGCACAAGGATGTGCTGGTGATTCCGGCTGAGGAATATCGGCACTTTGCTGGCTATGGAAGCCTGAAAGCGATCGATGATCGGGAATTCCGATATATCGAAGCCGATCACGAATATGCATGTAAAACGGACGCTTCTGGCAAGCTGTTCTCGTGCAAGCAAGCGGAATGAATGTTCTTGGCCGATGGTCGCCGGTCGCATGACCAGCACCACCGGCCGGTCTCGGGTCATAACGGGTGGCCAGGTTGAACCATAATATGCGCCTGGTCAGCAACGCCCACGCCGTGTGCATGGAATCGATACCGACTACTGCAACATCATTGCTCTTGCTATGTTCATTCATAGGTTCGCTCCGTTCCTTCTGCCAAGAACAGGATAAGCATCCGGTGAGGCTCCCACTGGCGCATCGTCGGACTTCGCATATATTAGCGATCAACGCATTCGGAGGCGTTTTCGATGACCGCTTGCCCTGAAGATATTCGCACGCGATGAAGCACGAACACCCTGAACCCAGGGATGCGGTGAATTACGCATCCGATGCCGTCAAGCGGGCCAAGCCGCTGATCCTGCGCCTCTACGATCTCATCGTGGATGGCATCATCATCGGCTCGGTGCTGTTGATGCTGGTGGCATTGCTGTTCTCGTTCTTCGATGTCGTGGACATCACCGCGCACATCGCCGCGCACCTGCATCCGCTCACCACCGACGAAGAGACGTTCCGCTCACTGGTGACAAACGTGCTCGATATCTTCATCGTCATCGAGCTGTTCAGCACCTTTACCGGATATGCGCGCACGCGGCATATCAAGCTGTCCCCCCTGCTCGATGTCACCATCGTGTTCGCGCTCAGGGAGATTCTGATCAAGCTTTATGCGAATGCCTTCGCCATCAAGGACCTGATCGGCCTGTGCCTCGTCGTCATCATCCTCGTCATGGCCAGGAGCATGTCCGTGAATTTCTCGCCCCTGAAAAGGCACGGCGCATCCGAGGAGAAGCCCGACGACAAGGCTGGCGAATAGGCGACCGGATAGTGCTGCGGCGATGCCTTTCGGCCTGGAAGCACGCTGAACATCGTCGCGCCCGGGGTCCAGGTGGGCATAGATGGCGGCCACGGTGGCTCGCTTGGCCTTCCCCTCCTCCGGCCAGGTACGTGGCATGATTCCCCAAGACGGCGGCATCCGTTTAGGGCATCATTGGCCCCAATCTTTTTCCGGGCGATGCCCACCAATGGAGGTGCCGATGGCCAGGGCGAATTTCAAGTACGAGAAGCGACAGAAGGAGCTGGCCAAGCAGAAGAAGGCCGAGGAGAAACGCCTGCGCCGACTTGAAAAGCGGAACGAGACGGATGGCGATGCGCCGCAGGAGTCGTCCGAGGGTTCCGCAGACGTGGAGCCTGATGCAAATCCCGAAACATCCGCACCCGACGCGTCGCAGCCGCCCGAATAGTGCGGCTCAGCGCAGGGAGCGGGCGTAGATGGCCGCCACGAGGATCAGGAGCGTGACGAGCCAGACGAGGATGTAGACCACGGTGGCGCGCTTGGCCTGTTCCTTCTCCAGCCAGGTGCGCGGGTGGATCCCCTTGATATAGAACACGATCTTGCTCGCCAGGTTCACGCACACGACGTTGACCGCGAGCAGCAGCCCGGCGCCGAAGGCCGATCCGAGCTCACCATGGCCCAGCATCAGGCCGCAGGTGGCCGCCGGCGGCAGCAGCGCCACGGCAACCATGACCCCCACGAGCACGCTCGAAAGCCCCGTGCTCAGCGACAGCGCTGCGGCCGCACCCGAGGCCAGCGCCAGCACTACCGACTCCAGCGTCGGCTTGGTGCGCACCATCAGCTCCGGGCTGTTCAGGCCCGAGGGCCAGGCGAAGCCGAGGGCGGCGGACAGGGCCAGCACCAGCAGGATGCCGACGAGCAGGGTGCCCACCGATTTCCGCATCAGCGGGATGTCGCCGAGCGCCGTGCCCAAGCTCAAGGCAAGATTCGGACCCAATAAGGGTGCGATGACCATGGCGCCGATGACCACGGCGATGTTGTTCTCGACGAGGCCGATGGCCGCCACCACGGTCGAGAGCACCACGAGCACGATGAAGTTCGCATTCAGCCGCGAGCTCTTCTCGACCTCCTCGTACAGTGCCTCCCGGGCCGCGGTGGCCTTGTCCTCCTGGCTGCGCTCCTTCTCCTCGGGCTTGGGCAGCGAGGCCTCGATGGGCATCACCAGAATCTGCGCCGTGGCCTGCGCGCCGAGGATGCTCTGCAGCGCATCCAGCACCGGCTGCAGCTTGTCGTCGCTCACCACCAGGCGCATCGGCTGCATGCCGTCGTCGCCGATGATCCCCAGGCGGAAGTCCACCGCCTTGTACTTCTCGGCGATGGCACGCAACACGGAAACACTGCCGGATTCGGCGATGACCTCGACATATTTCATGATGGGATATAGGCGGGCCGCGTTCGCCCTGTCAAATACACAGCAAGCCTAGCCCGCGCGCCGGATCTCCGCCGGAGAGGCAAGCGGAATGCGATGGAAATGCGTGGCCAGCATCTCGGCCTTGTCCAGCGCCCGCATGGCACGATTGATGACTACATCCGCACGGCCGGCCATCGCCTCCGTCACCGACCGGGCACTGGCCGAAAGGCGCAGGGCAGCAACCGGCACGCCGGCACGCTGGCCGCAGGCGACGGGCTGCCCGAACTGGCAGCGCAGCGATGCCAGCGCGCGCGCCGCACCGTCCGCCTGGAAGACGGGCATGTCGCCCATGTCCATCTGCAGCCAGCGGTACAGCAGCCGGGATTCGTCGCGATCGAACGGCGTGCCGTCGGCATGGTTTACCAGGAAGGGGATGATGCTGGGCTCCGCGTCCCAGCCACCGGCCACGAGCGGCTCCCGATCGGGCTTCGGCTGCGCCATGGGCACGAAACAGGACGAGGCGCGCAGGCGCTCGCCGACGGCGCCGGTGAAGGCACGCAGGAAAGTGCCGACGTCCGCCGCATCGAGAGCCGAGAAGGCGCGCATCCCTTCCAGCGCCGCCTCCCAGCGCAGCAGCAGGCCGGGATTGGGCTGCTCCGCCGGGGCACGGCGCCAGCCGGAGGCCTGTGGCACGAGCATGGCGCCGGAGAACACGGGACCGGCCATGAACTTCGATCCGGTCAGCGCCACCGCGAAGCCCTGGTCCAGGTAGGCGCGCAGGGTGGCCGGCGCCAGGCGGAACTGGCAGGCATCGACGAGCACGCACAGCGCATCGCCATGGCGGCGGGAAAGGGCCAGGGCGCAGGCCGGGGACGGCGCGATCAGGCCCGTCTTCGACACGTCCACGAGGATCAAGAGCACCGCCCTGCCCTCGCTCACCGCCTCGTCGGCCAGCGCCGTGACGCAGGCATCGACCTGGCGTGCGGGGCGCGGGCGCCCGTCGGCCTGGCGCACGGGCACGTGCACGACCTCGACCCCGTCCGCCTGGCCGAGGCCATCGACCGCGGCCGGATAGCGGCGGCCGCGCAGGGCCTCGGGCACGCCGCTGCCGGTCTCGGCGGCATCGACGACGATGGCGCGCAAATGCCCGGCCTTGCCGCCGCCGGCCATGCGGGCGGCCGTGCGGTGCAGATCGGTGCCGGAGCCCGCGAACAACACCTCGGGGCCTTCGCATGCGGGGATGCCGCACAGCGCCAGCAAGGCTTCGCGGATGCGCACCTGCTCCCCGGCATACACCGCATCCTCCGGCTGCCGGGACAGCGCCTCGGAAAGCCTGTCGCGCAGCCGGCCGGCGGCGGCGAAGCCGGCCTCGGAGACGACCGAGGCCGTCGAAGAGCCGAAGTCCAGCAGTTCGGGATCGGGGAAGGGCCGGCACAGGTAGCGGTTCAGGCCGGTGGCCGGATCGAGCGCCAGACGCCCGTCGCCGCCCGCCACCAGCAGCCGCGCGGTGTCCGGCAGCTTGGACGCCGCCGCGGGCATGGCCACCTCCAGCCCCTTCATGCGTCCCTGCCCTGCATGCGCCGGCGGAGCATGGCGTAAAAGGCATCGAACAGCCTGTGCATGTGTGCGGACTTGTACGGATAGATTTCGGGCGGATCCAAGTCGTGGATGATGGCGCCGGTATCCACCTCGAACACCAGCAGCCGCCCGTCCTGCGTCTCGGCGCAATCGATGATCAGGTAATCGAGCCCCATGGCCGCATGCAGCGATTGCAGGCCGACGGCATGGCGTTCGGCGAAGCCATGCGCGAAACCATCCATGAATGCCGCCTCCTCGTCGCGCTTCCAGGCGCTCTCGCCCATGCCGGCGTTCAGGTAGTGGATGATCCAGTGATCGGAGATGCCCATATGCCCGGCGAAGGGCTGGCCGTCGATCAGGGCGATGCGGTACTTGCGGAACTGGCCGTCGGGGCTGCGGTAATCGACATAGCTGCCGATGTGGAACACCGCATCCGGCATCTCGGCCAGATAGCTGGCGACATCGGCGATGGCATCCAGCCTGGCCAGTCCCTTGCCGGCATGCGAATCGATCGGGCGGATGATGATGGGGAAGCCGGCCCCGAGCAGCGCCTCGATATCGGCCGCTCCCGCGGCAAGCTGCGCCAGGGCCTGGCGTTCGATGCGGCGTGAGGCGGGCATGACCAGGCCCGGGCAGTCGTGCAGCCGCGCATAGGCGCCCTCGCGCGTGGTGTCGACGATGCGGGCCGGGGCATTGATCACCGGTCTCGGCCAGTCTTTCAGCCAGGCATCCAGGCGATGCAACAGCGCATGGTTGCGCTCCGTCTGGCCCATGGCCACCAGCAGCACGTCGTGCTCCGGCAGCTGCGGCAGGGCGGTCTCCTCCGGCGACAGGTAGACCATGTCGATATCGACATCGGCGTCCTCGACCAGGAACTCGAGCGGCGCATTGTCCATCAGCTGCCCGGGCGCCATCAGCGCCAACAGGCGGATGCCGGCCTCTCCGGCGGCCGGGCGGCGGTAATGCCGCTTGAGCTCGAGCGCCTTGGCCTGCACCAGCAGGCCGGCCTCGCTATTGGCATGAATCTGCAGGATCGTCGACATGTCCATCAGCGCATTAGCATCCGCGGGATCGGTGGCGAGCCTCGCCTGCAGGCCGCGCCAGATATCGTCGAGCTGCTCGCCGTCGAAGGCCCGGCGCACCAGTGGCGCCAGCCCGATCAGCGGCACCTGCCGCCCGTCGTTCGCGCATGCCATGGACTGTTCTCCCATCATCCCTGTCCTCCCAGTTCCCGCCCGTGGGCGAGTGTCGCAGCCAGCAGCGCCTCGATGTCACGCGCACTGGTGCGGTGGTTGACGATGGCGGCGCGGATCGCCAGCCGGCCATCGATGATCGTCGTCGACGGGGCGGCGACGCCCGATTCCTGCAGGGCGACGACGATATCGGCATTGACCCTGTCCGCGTCCGCACAGCGATAGCGGTAGCAGACGATGTTCAGCGCCACCGGCGCCAAGAGTTCCAGTTCCGGCTCCTGTGCGATGCGGGCCTGCAAGGTGCGGGCCAGGGCGCAGGTCTTGGCGATGACGCCACCCAGCCCCTCGGCCCCGTAGGCCTTGATCGTGAACCATGCCTTCAGCGCCCGGAAACCGCGCGACAGCCCCGGGCCGTAGTCGCAGGGCCAGGGCGAGCCGCCGGCCAGGCCGCGCCGCTCCCGGCGCAGATAGGCGGCCGGCGCCGCGAACGTATCCCGGTGCAGCGCCTCGTCGCGGATCAGCACGAAGCCGGCGTCGTATGGCACCTGTCCCCATTTGTGGAAATCGAAGGCGATGGCGTCGGCCCGCTCGATGCCGGCGAGCCTGGGGGCGATATCCGGGGCCAGCATGGCCAGCGCCCCGAATGCACCGTCCACATGGAACCACAGCCCCTCGTCGGCGGCGACATCGGCCAGCATGGCCAGATCGTCGATGGCCCCGACATCGACGGTGCCAGCGGTTCCCGCCACGAAGAACGGCGTGCATCCATCGGCACGGTCTTTGGTGATGGCGCGCCTCAGCGCCTCCCCGTCGATGCGGTAGGCGTCGTCGACCGGGATCAATCGCAGCGCGTCGCTGCCGATGCCGGCCATGTCGAGCGCACGCGCCAGGCAGCTGTGTACACCCGTCGAGGCATAGGCGGTCAGGTGCTGGTCGCACGCGGCGATGCCGCGGGCGCGCGCCTCCGGGCCAAGAATGGCGTGGCGCGCCACCAGCAGGCTGATCAAGGTCGCCATCGAGGTGCCGTCGACGAACAGGCCGCTGGCGGTGTCGGGGAAGGAAAACAGCTCGCGCATCCAGCGCACCACCTGCCGCTCCACCTCGATCGGCATCTGGTCGCGGCCGCCGAGCTTGGTATTGAGGCCAGCTGCCAGCATCTCCGCCAGCATGCCCACCGCGGTGCCGCCGCCGTGCACCCAGCCCATGAAGCCCGGATGGGCGTTGCCGACGGCATAGGGAAGGATTTGTTCCATGAACGCGGCATGCAGCGGCGCAAGATCGCTGCCCTGGGCGGGAAGCGGTTCCGTAAAGCGCTGGCGCACCGCCTCCGGAATCGGTTGCCAGACCGGGCGGGCACGGATGTGCTGCAGGTAATCGAGCATATCGTCGAGCATGCGGTGGCCCTGGTCCCGGAATCCCTGCCAGTCCTCCGGATCGAGCGTCTGTTCCGATATCAATGCACCCTTCCCGTCGCCAGAATGCGATGCGCCGGCGAAGCCGTACCCATCGTGCAGTAGCAAGCAGGATTCATGCCGGCGAACGCGGGCAGCAGCGGCCAGGCCGGGTATGCGCCCTATGTCACGGGATGGATGCGCAACTCCTCGGGAAGATTGAAGATGACGTTCTCCTCGGTGACCGCCAACCGCTCGACGGTGGCTGCTCCCTTGCTGCGCAGGAAATCGACGACCTGCTGCACCAGGAGCTCCGGCGCCGAGGCGCCGGCGGTGACGCCGATGCGCTCGCAGCCTTCCAGCCAGGCCGGGTCGATATCCGCCGGTCCGTCGATCAGGTGGGCCTGGCAGCCGGCACGCTCGGCGACCTCGCGCAGGCGATTGCTGTTCGAGGAGTTCTTGGAGCCGATGACGAGCACGACGTCGACCTTCCCCGCCAGCGCCTTGACGGCCAACTGCCGGTTGCTGGTGGCATAGCAGATATCCTCGCGCTTCGGGCCCTGGATGCGCGGGAAGCGACGGCGCAGGGCGGCGATGACATCGGCCGTGTCGTCGACCGACAGCGTCGTCTGCGTCACATAGGCCAGCTTGTCGGGATTCTCGACCGCCAGCGCATCGACATCCGCGGGATCGGAGACCAGCAACACCGCGCCCGCCGGCGCCTGGCCCATCGTGCCCTCGACCTCGGGGTGCCCGGCGTGCCCAATCAGCACCACCTGGTCGCCGTTCTTCAGATGGCGCAAAAGCTCCAGGTGCACCTTGGTCACCAGCGGGCAGGTGGCATCGATGATCTTCAGCTCACGATCCTGGGCACGCTGGCGCACCGCCTGGCTGACGCCATGCGCCGAGAAGATCAGCACCGCCCCATCCGGGGCATCGTCGACCTCGTCGACGAACACCGCCCCCTTGCCGCGCAAGTCCTCGACGACGAAGCGGTTGTGCACGATCTCGTGGCGCACATACACCGGCGCCCCGAACACCTCCAGCGCCCGTTCGACGATCTCGATGGCGCGATCCACGCCGGCGCAGAAACCGCGCGGCTCGGCTAGCAGCAATTGCATCGCATAACACTCCTCGACGGATGTGAATCAAAGTCTATCATTAGCCGCAATCCCTGCCCATAAGGAGAGATCATGAACGCAACCACCGTAGACGCCGGAGACCAGGCCCCCGATTTCACGCTGCCGACCTGGCCCGAGGGCGAGCTGACGCTGTCATCCTTACGCGGGCACTGGGTCGTGCTCTATTTCTACCCCAAGGACAATACGCCCGGCTGCACCACGGAATCATGCGCCTTCCGCGACGCCGGGGGGGATTTCGAGGCGGCCGATGCCGTCATTCTCGGCATCAGCCGCGACTCGGTGAAATCGCATGCCGGTTTCGTGGAAAAATTCGACCTGCCCTTCCGCCTGATCTCCGATCCCGACGAGATCGCCTGCAAGGCCTTCGATGTCATACGCATGAAGAACATGTACGGCAAACAGGTGCTCGGGGTGGAGCGCTCCACCTTCCTGATCGGCCCGCTGGGCAACATCGCTTACGCCTGGCGCAAGGTGAAGGTGGACGGCCATGTCGAAGAGGTGCTGGCCACGCTGAAGAGGCTCAGCGCATCCTGATGCTTGCCGGCAAGCGTATCCTGCTCGGCATCGGTGGCGGCATCGCCGTCTACCGTGTCGCCGAACTGGCCAGGATGCTGGTCAAACAGGGAGCGACGGTGCGCTGCGTCATGACCCCGGCCGCCTGCCGCTTCGTCACCCCCCTGACCTTCGAAGCCCTGACCGGGGAGAAGGTGTACACCGAGCTGTTCGACCTGACCGCCGAGCGCGAGATGGGGCATATCCGCCTGGCCCGCTGGGCCGATGTGCTCGTCATCGCCCCGGCCACCGCCGACCTGATCGCCAAGATCGCCAACGGCATCAGCGACCACCTGCTGACGACGATGCTGCAGGTGCGCGAAGGACCGGTGCTGCTGGCCCCGGCCATGAACACCTCGATGTGGCAATCACCGGCCAACGCCCGCAACCTCGAACTGCTGCGCGGCCAAGGCATGCACATCATCGGCCCTGAGGCCGGGATGCTTGCCTGCGGCGAGGAGGGCGAAGGCAGGCTGAGCGAGCCGGCCGCGATCCTCGCCGCCCTGCAGCCGCTGCTGGCCGAGCCGTTTCTTTCCGGCCAGCACTGGGTCATCAATGCCGGCCCCACCTGGGAGCCCTGGGACGATGTGCGTTTTCTGACCAACCGCGCCACCGGCGAACTCGGCCTTGCCCTGGCCGAGGCGGCGGCGGCGCACGGCGCCACGGTCCGGCTCGTCGCCGGCCCGACGGTGGCCGCGAGCAGCGATGCCGTCTCCCGGCACGATGTGATGACCGCCGAGGAGATGCTCACCGTATGCCGCACGCTGGCCAGTGGCGCGGACGTGTTTGTCGCCACTGCCGCCGTCGGCGATTTCCGTTTCGCCCGCCGCCTCTCCGGCAAGCTCAAACGCGCCGGAGGGCAGGCGCTGCAGGTGGAGCTCGTGCCCAACCCGGATATCGTCGCCGCCATCGCCGGCATGGACGGTCGCCCGCGCCGGGTCATCGCCTTCGCGGCCGAGGCCACCGATCATGTCGAGCATGCGCGTGCCAAGTTGCAGGGCAAGGGCGTGGATGCCATCTTTGCCAACGATATCGGCAATATGGGCAGCATGGATGCCGGCGGCTGGTGGATCGACCAGCGACGCGCCGAGCCCATGACGCAGGTCCCCAAGGCCGAGCTGGCCGAGGCCCTGATCCAATCCATCCGGGAGATTGATGCATGAACCGAATGCCCGTCCGCGTGCTGATCCAGAGGCTGCCCCATGGCGAGGGCCTGGACCTGCCCCACTACGCCACCGAGCATGCCGCCGGCATGGACCTGCGCGCCGCCCTGGTCGAAGCAGTCGTGCTGGCGCCGGGCGAGCGGGCCCTGATCCCGACCGGTCTGGCCATCGCCCTGCCCGAAGGCTTCGAGGCCCAGGTCAGGCCCCGTTCGGGGCTGGCCCTGAAGCACGGCATCACCGTGCTGAACAGCCCCGGCACCATCGATGCGGACTACCGCGGCGAGGTCGGCGTGATCCTCATCAACCATGGCCAGCAGGCATTCCCGATCCAGCGCGGCGAACGCATCGCCCAGATGGTCATCGCCCCGGTCAGCCGCGTCGGTTGGCAACCGGCCGAGTCCCTGGACGATACCGCGCGCGGCGCCGGCGGCTTCGGCAGTTCGGGAAGGCACTGATGCTGGAACTGCTGGAAACGCGTCGCCTGCGCCTGGTACTGACGGCGCTGCTGCACCTGGCCGCCAGCCGCCAGCCGACGCCGGGCAAGCAGTTGGCGGAGCGGTTGCGCTGCTCGCGGCGCTACCTGGAGCCGGACCTGCAGGCCCTGAGCCAGGCCGGCATCCTCGAATCGCGGCGCGGCGCCCATGGCGGCTACCGCCTGGCGCGCAGCGCCCAGCGCATCAGCCTGCTCGACGTGCTTGCCAGCCTGTCCACCGAGACCCCGTCTGAGGATGGCGACACGGCACTGGAAACGCGGGTGACGATGCCGGCGCTCGCCGATGCGAGGGGCCAGCTGGTGTCGGTGCTGGCCGGCATCACCCTCGCCGAATGGCTGGACAGGGCCCAGGCCGAGGATCTGCTCGCCGCCGCAGGATCCCCCGCCGACTTCTGCATCTAGGGCCTGTTTACATCAAATGCGAACGGCGCCCTAACTTGTCCTCCACCGCCACCGAACTGTTGTATGCACAGGCCCTGGCACGGCTGGAGGGCCGGCAGGATGCGCGCATCCTCGCCGTCAACGCCGATGCGCATACCGACCTGCGCACCATCGGCGATGCGCACCGGCTGTGCGTGCAGCAGGCCTTCCGCCCGGACTGGCTGGGCCTGCAGCGCCTGGGCCTGCAGCCGCTGGCCCGCCTCGAGGAGATCGATGCCGGCACCGCCTTCGACCTGGCACTGGTGCTGCCCGGCAAGCAGCGCGAGCAGAGCCTGGGCATGCTGGCCGCCGCCATGCTGCACCTTGCGCCCGGTGGCATGCTGATCGCCGCCTGTGCCAACGATATGGGCGGCAAGAGCTACGAGAAGCGCCTGGACGAGCTGGCGGGCTCGGTGGCGGGCTCCGCCAAATCGCATTGCCGGCTGTTCCGGGCCGAGCGCACCGATGGCTTCGATGCCGCCCTGGCCGAAGCCTGGATGCGCGAGGCGGACGCGCGCATGGTGCCGGCACACGGGCTTATCGCCCGCCCCGGCAACTTCAGCTGGGACAGCCCGGATGCGGGCTCGGAGCTGCTGCGCCGCTACCTGGAGAACCGGCCCCTGGCCGGCCGCGGCATGGACCTGTGCTGCGGCTATGGCTACCTGGCGAGCCGCATCCTGTCCTTTCACGCCGGCATCAGCGAGCTGCACCTGATCGATGCCGACCGTTATGCCCTGGACTGCGCCATCGCCAACACCGAGGGCGCCCATGTCGCCGTACACGCGCGCTGGCTGGATGCGACCAGCGAGTCGCTGCCCTCGGGGCTGGACTGGATCGTGCTGAATCCGCCGTTCCACCGCGGCAAGGACGTCGACCTGGCGCTCGGACAGGCCATCGCCGCCACGGCCTGCCGCAGCCTGCGCCCCGGCGGCCGCCTGGCCATGGTGGCCAACCGGCCCCTGCCCTACGAACGGCTGTGCAAGGGGATGCTGACCACCTGCGACATCGCCGAGCAAAGCGGCGGCTTCAAGATCCTCGAGGGGGTACGGTGAAGGGCGGCGAAAGGCTGGACAAGCTGCTGTCGCGACTCGGTTACTGCTCCCGCAGCGAGATTCGCGCCTGGCTGCGCCAGGGGCGCATCACCGTGGAGGGCACGACGCACATCGATGCGTCGACGCGCGTGCATGCGCATGCCGTGCGCCTGGACGGCGAGGTGCTGGATCATCCGCACGGCCTGACCCTGATCTACCACAAGCCCGTGGGGCTGGTCTGCTCGCACCGGGAGCAGGGGCGCCTGATCTATGATGACCTGCCCGCACGCTGGCTGGGGCGCAAGCCGCAGCTGTCCGCCGTCGGCCGCCTGGACAAGGACACCAGCGGCCTGTTGATCCTGACCGACGACGGCACGCTGAACCATCACCTGACCAGCCCCAGGCACGACATCCCCAAGACCTACCGCGCCCAGCTCGCCCGCCCGCTGGCGGGCCACGAGGCCGGGCTGTTTGCCGCAGGCACGCTGATGCTGGAGGAGGAGGACACGCCATGCCTGCCCGCCGAACTGGCGGTGTTGGGGGAGCGCGAGGCGGAGCTGACGCTGCGCGAGGGCCGCTACCATCAGGTCCGGCGCATGTTCGCCGCAGTCGGCAACCATGTGGAGGGGCTATGCCGCATGCGCATCGGCGGGCTGGCGCTGGCCGATACCGGCCTGGAACCGGGCGCCTACCGGGACATCGACCGGGAGGCACTGCTGGCCTGGATCGAGGGCGGCCAACGCCCGTAACGAAAAAAGCGCCCGGGCGGGCGCTTTTGCATGCGGAAGAAATGGTCGGGGTGAGTAGATTCGAACTACCGGCCTCTACGTCCCGAACGTAGCGCTCTAACCAGGCTGAGCTACACCCCGTTTATCCGTCGAAGGCGGCGCATCTTAAGGCGTGCCCTTCCCCTGTGCAAGAAACCTGTCGACACCTATCAGAACGGGCGCAGCGCCGAGAAATCGGCGAGCTCGGCCATCAGGCCCAGCATGGCCGGATCCGCATCGGCCGGCAGCAACGCCTTGGCGCGCTCGGCATAGGCCTTCGCCTTCTCCATGCAGAAGATCTCGCCTCCCGCGGCGCGCACCCGGTCGCGCACCCATTCGCGATCCCCGTCCGCATAGCCGCCACGATCGGCGATGGCATCGACCCGCTGGCGCAACTCGGCATCGGCGGCCATGGCATGGATCAGCGGCATGGTGATCTTGCCCTCCTCCAGGTCGTGCCCGACGGGCTTGCCCACGGTCTCGGCATCGGCCAGGTAATCCAGGGCATCGTCCATCAGCTGGAAGGCCACGCCCAGGCACATGCCGTACTCGGCCATATCCCTGACCACTTGCTCATTCTCGCCGCTGACCCGGGCGCCGATCTCGGCGGCGGCCGAGAACAACACGGCCGTCTTGCGCTCGATGACCTCCAGGCATTGGGCCTCGCTCATCTCCAGATGGAAGGTGCGCGCCAGCTGCAGCACCTCACCCTCGGCCAGGGCATTGGTGACATCCGCCATCAGGCGCAGCATGTGCATGTCGCCGTCCGCCACCATCATCTGGAAGGCGCGCGAGAACAGGAAGTCGCCGACGAGCACGCTCGCCTGGTTGCCCCAGACGCCGTTGGCGGAAGGCGTGCCGCGCCGCTGGTCGGAGGCGTCGACGACGTCGTCGTGCAACAGCGAGGCGGTATGGATGAACTCGACGACGACGGCCAGAGGGATATGCCGGCCGCCCGCATAGCCGAACAGCTTGGACGTCAGCAGGCAGAGAAGCGGGCGCAGTCGCTTGCCGCCGCTGCTGACGATATAGGTGCCGATGGCCGGGATCATCGACACATCGGACTGCAGGTTGTCGCGGATGCAGGCATCCACCGCCTGCATGTCGGCGCTGCACAACTCGACGGCGGTCTGCAGGGGGTTGTTCGCGTTCACGGCCCGCGATCGTAAGCCTGTGACCTGTATGGTCAAGAACCGCCTGCTGACGCAGCTATCACTTTCCCGCTAGGATGGGGACATGGAAGTGGTGCTCGCCTCGAAATCGCCGCGCCGCCGGCAGCTTTTGCAGGCGGCGGGCCTGGCCGTCGAGATTCTCCCCTCGCATGTGGACGAGACGATGCTGGCCGGCGAGACGGTCCAAGACACGGTGCAGCGCCTGGCGCGCATCAAGGCCGATGCCTGCGCCGAGCATGAGCGCCCGGTCATCGCCGCCGACACCCTCGTCTGCCTGGACGGCCGCCCGCTCGGTCAGCCCCGGGATATGGACGAGGCCAAGGCCATGATCCGACAGCTGGCCGGGCGCCGGCACAGCGTCTATACCGGCGTCTGCGTGCGCCGGGCTGCGCTCGAGGCCATCGCCCTGGTGCGTACCGACGTACAGTTCCGGGACATCTTCGAGGCGGAGATCGACAACTACCTGGCCCACAACGAGGTGCTGGACAAGGCCGGCGCCTATGCGGTGCAGGCCGGGGCATCATCCTTCATCACCGCCATCGACGGCCCCCTGGACAACGTCATCGGCCTGCCGCTGCGCCAGACGCTGGATCTTCTGGCCCGCATCTCCGCCCCCGCGGAGGCCACGGCATGAGCGCCGAGCTGCTGGTCAACGTCGCCCCGTTCGAAACCCGCATCGCCCGCATCGAGAACGGCCTGGCCGAGGAGATCTACATCGAGCGCGAGCGCGAGCGGGGGCTCAAGGGCAATATCTACAAGGGACGGGTGCAGCGGGTGCTGCCGGGCATCCAGGCCGCCTTCGTCGACATCGGCCTGGCCAAGGCCGGCTTCCTGTACGCCGGCGACATCTCCATGCCCGGCGACAGCGACTCGGCACTGAACGGCGCCGACCAGGAGGAGGACGGCGAGGCGAATGCCGACAAGGAACACGACACGCGCGTGATCCCGCCGATCGCCAGCCTGATCAAGGAGAACCAGGAGATCGTCGTGCAGATCTCCCGCGAACCGATCGCCTCCAAGGGCCCGCGCATCACCCGCCATGTCAGCCTGGCCGGGCGCTATCTGGTCTATCTGCCGCAGGTCAACCATGTCGGCATCGCCCGGCGGCTGGAGAACGCCGGCGAGCGCGAGCGCCTGCTGGCCCTGGGCCAGAAGCTGAAGCCGGCCAACGGCGGGCTCATCATCCGCACCGTCGCCGAGGGCCACAGCGAGGACGAACTGCGCCGCGACCTCGAATTCCTGCTGCGCCTGTGGCAGGACATCGACCAGCGCACCCAGCATGCGGCACCGGCCTCGCTGATCCATATGGAACTGAACCTGTACCTGCGCGTGATGCGCGATTTCGTCGACGACGAGGTCGAGAAGATCCACGTCGATTCGCGCGAGGCCTACGAGAAGATGAAGAAGTTCGCGCGCCGCTTCATGCCGGACGTGGCCAAACGCCTGTTCTACTATCCCGGCCAGCGCCCGATCTTCGACGTCTACGGCGTCGAGGACGAGATCAACAACGCCCTGAAGAAGAAGGTGCCGCTCAAATCCGGCGGCTATATCGTCATCGACCAGACCGAGGCGCTGGTGGCCATCGACGTCAACTCCGGCTCCTTCGTCGGCTCCCGAAATATGGAGGAGACCGGCTTCAAGACCAATCTGGAGGCGGTCAACGAGATCGTGCACCAGATGCGTCTGCGCAACCTCGGCGGCATCATCGTCGTCGACTTCATCGACATGCAGGACGAGGAGAACAAGGCCCGCCTGGTGGAGGTGCTGACGGATGCACTGAAGCGGGACAAGGCCAAGACGGAGCTCGTGCACTTCTCCGACCTGGGCCTGGTGGAAATGACGCGCAAGCGCACGCGCGACTCCATCGGCCGCACGCTGATGCGGGAGTGCACCTGCTGCCACGGCACCGGCCAGACCAAGAGCGCCACCACCATCTGCTATCAGCTGTTCCGCGATATCGTGGCCGAGGCACGCGCCTATCCCTGTGACAAGCTGCTGGTCATCGCCCACCCGGAGATCATCGACCTGTTGGTCGGCGAGGAGCACGAGGCGGTGGAGCGCATGGAGGAGTTTCTGGGGCGCGAGATCACGCTGCAGAGCGATGCCGACTTCCCGCCGGATCGCTATGAGGTGGTGCTGCTGTAGCCTCCTTGCCCCCCTCCCCGCTGCAGCTGTATATCCATATCCCGTTCTGCGCCCACAAATGCCCGTACTGCGATTTCAACTCGCATGTGCGCCCGAGCATCGACTGGGAGAACTACGGCCGGGCATTGGTGAACGAGCTCGCGCACTGGGCCATCCAGCCCCAGTTCGAGGGCCGGCGGCTTTCCTCGCTGTTCTTCGGCGGCGGTACCCCGTCGCTGGCTCCCCCGTCGCTGATCGGCGCCGTCATCGATGCCGCCACCGGGCATTTCGATGTCGCCGAGGACGCCGAGATCACGCTGGAGGCCAATCCGGGCACGGTGGATGCCGGGCATTTTGCCGGCTACAGGCAGGCCGGGGTCAATCGCCTGTCCATCGGCGTGCAGAGCTTCGATGCCGCCGAGTTGAACTGGCTGGAACGCATCCACGACGGGGACGGCGCCGTACGTGCCTATGACATGGCCCGGCGCGCGGGCTTTGCCAACGTCAACCTGGACCTGATCTACGCCCTGCCCGGCCAGGGCCTCCAGTCCTGGATGGCCACGCTGGATCAGGCCATCGACCTGGAGCCCGAACACCTGTCCTGCTACCAGCTGACGGTGGAACCGCACACGCTGCTGGCCAGCCGCCATGCCCGCACCCCCTACCCCCTGCCGGACGACGAACAGTCGCTGCAGTTTTTGTGGCAGACGCGTGCGCGCCTGGCTACGGCCGGCTTCGAGGCCTACGAGATCTCGAACTTCGCCCGTCCCGGGCACCCTTGCCGCCACAACGACGGCTACTGGCTGTATCGCGACTACATCGGCATCGGCGCCGGCGCCTCCGGCAAATGGGATGGGGACGCGGACGATGGCGGCGTGCACCGCTACACGAACGTGCGCTCGCCGGAAGGCTACATAAAGCAGATGCTCCTGCAGGGCCATGCCATCGGCAGCGATGAGGCCCTGGAACGGCGCAAGGCCGCCGCCGAGGCGGTATGGATGGGCCTGCGCCGCCGCAGCGGCCTCTCCCGCCCCTGGTTCGCCGAACGCTTCGGGCAGGACGTGCTGGCGATGTTCGGCATCGAACTTGCGCCCTGGCTGCAGGCCGGCGTGGTTCTCACCGATGATGTATCGCTGCACCTGAGCGATGAGGGCCTGGCCCAGGCCGACAGCGTCGCCGCCGACCTGTTCTGAATCCTCCGCGCCCGTGTCATACGGACGTCATGCTATATTGGCATCATCGATTACAAGACTTGCGTGGTGGACCCCCGATGAAGAACCGCAAGGCATCAACGAATGGCGACGGCGAAGGCCGGGATCTATCCGCCCTGCTGCAGAGACTGCATGCCCTGCGCGAAGCGGCAATCGGGGCCCAGCAGGCCTGCCTCGAGGCCTGGCGCCCCCACATCCACCGACCCGAATTCCTGCCCTCGGCCGCTAATATGGGCGCCTACATCGGCCTGCGCCGCCAGGACCTGCGCGACATCCAGATGCTACTCGCCGCCCTCGGCCTTTCCTCGCTGGGCCGTTCCGAGGGCCATGTGCTGGCCAACCTCGATGCCGTCACCCATGCCCTGGAGGCCCTGGCCGGCAATCCTGTCGATGCACAGGACATTCTGCAGACCACCCGAAGCTTCGACGAGGCGGCCGCTCATCTCCAAGCGCAGACCCGACTGTTGCTCGGCCCGCCGCCGAGCCAGCGTGTCGTGTGCATCATGGTGACCCTTCCCAGCGAGGCCGCCACCGACTATGCATTCGTCCGGGAGTTGGTGCGGCGCGGCATGGATTGCGCCCGCATCAACTGCGCCCATGACGGACCCGAGGCCTGGCAGCAGATGGTGGCATTCGTGCGCCAGGCCGCACAGGAGGTCGGACGGCCCTGCCAGGTCATGATGGATCTGGCCGGCCCCAAGCTGCGCACCGGCTCCGTGGTGCCGGATCAACCCATCGTGCATCTGAAAGTCAAGCGCAACAATCGCGGCGGCATCAAGGAGCCGGCCGCCGTCATCCTCGATGGCAACGGCATGCACGGGCGCAGCACCGGCAAGGATGCGCAGGGCAACCGATATCCCGCTCGCCTCAGCGTCGATAACGCCTGGCTTGCGCAACTGAAGCCGGGGGATCATATCAGTTTCACCGATCTGCGCGGCCGCTCCCGCAGGCTGGCCATCAAACAGCGGCTGTCGGCGCATGAGATGCAGGCCAACTGCAGTGCCCCGGCCTATCTTGAGCAGGGCATCATGCTGACACATGAAACAGCCGGCGAAACACCCATCGGGCCCATCACCGCCTCCCCGATGCCGATCCTGCTGCGCGAGAAGGACAGGCTCCGCCTGACCCGGGCCATGGATGCCGGCGAACCCGGTGGCCAGCAGCCCGCCCATATCCCCTGCGTCCCCCCCGCCGTGTTCGACCACCTAGAGCCGGGGCAACGGGTGCTGATTGACGACGGCAAGATCGAGGCCGTCGTCGAGGAGGTCGATGCGGAAGGGGCGCTGCTTAGGATCAACCGCGCCAAGCCCAAGGGCTCGAAGCTGGGGCCAGAGAAGGGCCTGAACTTCCCGGACACCGAGTTGCACCTACCCGCCCTGACCCACAAGGACCGACAGGACCTAGCATTTATCATCGCGCATGCGGACATCGTCGGCTATTCCTTCGTGCAGTCGGGCGCGGACATGGATCTGTTGATCGAGGCCCTGGCTGGGTACGGCGCCGAGGGCATCGGCGTCGTCGCCAAGATCGAGACGCGGCCGGCCATGGAACACCTGCCCGAGATCATCGTGCGCGGAGCCGGCAGCCACCCCTTCGGCGTCATGATCGCCCGCGGTGACCTGGCGGTTGAGGTCGGCTACGAGCAGCTGGCGGAAGTGCAGGAGGAGATCCTGTGGCTGTGCGAATCCGCGCATGTGCCCGTCATCTGGGCCACGCAGGTGCTGGAGGGGCTGGTGAAGCAGAACATGCCGTCGCGGGCCGAGGTTACCGATGCCGCCATGGCCGAGCGCGCCGAATGCATCATGCTGAACAAGGGTCCGTTCATCCTCGACGCCATCGCCGTGCTCGACCGCGTCATCTCGCGCATGGAATCGCACCAGTTGAAAAAGAGCGCGCGCATGCGCCCACTGGACTGGTAGCGCCTCAGGCCTCGGGTAGCAGGCTGCCCACGAAATCCTCCTTATCGAACGGCAGCAGATCGTCCAGGGACTCGCCGACGCCGACGTAGCGGATCGGCAGGTCGAAGCGCTCGGAAAGCTGCAGCACGATGCCGCCCTTGGCCGTGCCGTCGAGCTTGGTGACGATCAGCCCCGTGGTGCCGGCCACCTCGCGGAAGCGCTCGACCTGTACCACGGCGTTCTGGCCGGTGCCGCCGTCGACGACATGCCAGACCTCGTGCGGCGCACCCGCATGCGCCTTCTCGATGACCCGGCGCACCTTCGCCAGCTCGTCCATCAGGCCGCGGTCGGTCTGCACGCGGCCGGCGGTATCGACGATGACCACGTCGTAATTGCGCGCCACGCCGCGGCTGATGGCATCAAACGCCACGGCCGCCGGATCGGCCCCGGCCTGCTGGCGCACCATGTCGCCGCCGGCACGCTCCACCCAGGCCGCCAGCTGCTCCACCGCCGCCGCCCGGAAGGTGTCGGCCGCCCCGACGAGCACGCGCTTGCCGTCGCGTGCGAACATCGCCGCCAGCTTGCCGATGGTGGTGGTCTTGCCGGTGCCGTTGACGCCGACGACGAGCAGCACGAACGGGCCCGAGGCCGGACGGTGCACCGGCTTCTCCTCGCTTGCCAGCAGATCGAGCATGGCCTGGCGCAATGCGGCCAGCGGCTCGCGCCTTTCCTTTCTGGCCCGGGCCACCAGGCGCTGGGCGATCTCGGCGCCGCAGTCGGCGAGGATCAGCGCATCCTCGATCTCCATGAACCCGGCCTCGGACATCTCCGGGCCTGATCCCGGCAACAGCTGGGCGATGCCGTCGCGGCTGCGCCGCATGCCGCGCGAAAGCTTCTCAAAGAATGATCCCACCGCACCCTCCTGGCCCTTCAACCGCACCCAAGGCTAGGGCGACGGCGGCCCCATGCAAGCGGCATCGGACATGCGTTTTTTCCAAGCGGCCAGCTTGGCCGGGCGGTATTGGCAGCACAATGGAAAATCTATACAGTATTTGGTTTTCAGTCCGTGGGGACGGACTAAGATTCAGGGGAGAGGGAGATTGCATGATGAAGAAAACATTGCTCACTGCGGTGATCGCCGCGTTCACGCTGCTCGCCGCATCGCCGGCGCAGGCCATCGACGCGCATGATATCAGGTGGAAAAACCATGCCAAGATGGAATCCCTGGCGCAGGACGCCGGGCATTACGTGCTGGTACATTTCTGGGCCTCATGGTGCCCGCCATGCCGGGCGGAGATGCCGGAGATCGTCGCCTGGGCCAAGGCTCATCCGAATATCGTATTCGTGCCGATCTCGCTCGATGATACCAAGCACGATGCCGCGCATTTCCTGAAGGCCAACCATCTGACCGGGGTGCCGGTGCTGATGGGCACGGTGGGCGATGCCACCAACATCGGCGTCCGCGCCCTGCCGACGACGATGATCATCGGCCCGAAGGGCCATGTGCTGCGCATCGTCAGGGGCGCCAGCCCATGGGGTGCGGACACCTTCAGCAACTCCATCCTCGAGTCCATGCACAAGGGGACCACGGAGAAGGACTAAGGCGCCCTTTCCTCTTGCCGCTGCGGCGCCGACACGCCACCATCGGCGCGTTCGAATCCAGGAGGCCCTCGATGCGCATATCATGGATGCAAGCGATCGCCGTGCTTGCCATGCTGTTGCCGTGGTCTGCACATGCCGCGGATATCGGCAAGATCGAGCAACATATCCGCCATCAGATCACGGATCTGAAGATCGATGCCGTGCGCCCGTCCCCCATCGAGGGCCTGTATGAGGTGCAATCGGGGCACAACATCTTCTACAGCAATGCCAAGGGCACGCTGCTGCTCGCCGGTGGCCATATCTTCGATACCCGCACACACGAGGACCTGACCGAGGACCGCCTGGAGCAGATCAACCGCATCGACTGGTCCGTGCTGCCGCTGGACAAGGCCATCGTCTCCGGCGATGCGAGGGGCATGGAGGTGGCGATCTTCACCGATCCGGACTGCCCGTTCTGCCGCCGGCTCGAGGACGAGCTGCAGCATATGAAGGGCATCAAGGTCTACACCTTCCTGTATCCCCTGACGCGCATCCATCCGATGGCCCGGGCCCATGCCGAGGCCATCTGGTGCGCCAAGCACCGGCACAAGACGATGCTGGATATCATGCTGCACAACGCCAATCCGCCGGCAGGCCATTGCGATACCAAGGGGCTGGACGAGATCCAGGCCCTGGGTGAGAAGCTGGGCATCCACGGCACGCCGACGATGATCGCCCGCGACGGCCGCATGTTCGCCGGCTTCAAGGACCCGGAAGCCCTGAAGGCATGGCTGTCCAAGGGCAAAGCACCACATTCCTGACTGGAGATCACAACCCATGCGCACAGACCGCCAAGCCGACCAACTGAGGCCGGTGACCATCGACACATCCTTCAATATCCACGCCGAGGGCTCCGCCCTGATCGGCTTCGGGCACACGCGCGTGCTGTGCACGGCCTCGGTCGAGAACAGCGTGCCACCGTTCAAGCGCGGAGGGGGCAGCGGCTGGGTCACGGCCGAATACGGCATGCTGCCCCGATCCACGCATACACGCGGCGGGCGCGAGGCGGCCCGCGGCAAGCAGGGGGGCAGGACGGTCGAGATCCAGCGCCTGATCGGGCGCAGCCTGCGCGCCGTCGTCGACATGGAAAAGCTCGGCGAGCGCACGATCACGCTCGACTGCGACGTGCTGCAGGCCGACGGCGGCACGCGCACCGCCGCCATCACCGGCGCCTGGGTGGCCATGCGCCTGGCCGTGAACCACCTGCTGCACGCCGGCGTCATCGACGAGGACCCGATCATCGGCCAGGTAGCGGCCGTCAGCTGCGGCTATGTCGCGGGCCAGCCCATGCTCGACCTGCAGTACAGCGAGGATTCGCAGGCGCAGATGGACGCCAACTTCGTGATGACGGCCGATGGCGGCATCATCGAGGTGCAGGCCACGGCGGAGGACCGGCCGCTGGCCTGGGACCAGGTCGTGGCCCTGAAACAGCTCGCGGAAACCGGCATCCACCAGCTGTGCCAGCGCCAGATCGAGGCCGTCGACCGCTGACATGCGCCTGGTCATCGCCAGCAATAACGCCAAGAAACGCGCCGAGATCGCCCGCATCCTCGAGGGATTGGCCATCGACATCGTGCCGCCCGGGGCCACCCGTTTCGTCGATGTCGTCGAGGACGGAGCCGATTTCGCCGCCAATGCGCGCAAGAAGGCCGAGGCCTTCGCCGCCGCCAACGCCTGCCCGGCCCTGGCCGACGATTCGGGGCTGATGGTCGACGCGCTCGCCGGCGCGCCTGGCGTGTACTCCAGCCGCTATGCCGGCCCGGATGCGAATGACGCCGCCAACAACGCCAAACTGCTGGCCGCCATGCGGGGCAAGGTGGAGCGGTCCGCCCGCTTCGTCTGCGCCCTGCACCTGGCCTGGCCCGACGGGAAGGAACCGGTCACCGCCGAGGGAAGCGTCGAGGGCATGATCGCCGAGGCCCCGGAGGGTACGGCCGGCTTCGGCTACGACCCGCTGTTCTTCTGCCCGGAGCTGGGCAAGCGATTTGCCGTCGCCAGCCCCGAGGAGAAGGCGTCCGTCTCGCATCGGGGCAGGGCCCTGCGCCTGTTGGCCGAAAGGCTCCGTACCCATGGCTGAGACCGACTTCGACGCCGGGTGCCGGCGCTGCCCGCGCCTGGCCGGATTCCTGGATCAGGTGCGGGCAGCGCAGCCGGACTATCACTGCGCCCCGGTCCCCCCGTTCGGCGACGCCGAACCGCGCCTGCTCATCGTCGGCCTGGCCCCGGGATTACACGGGGCCAACCGCACCGGCCGCCCGTTCACCGGCGACTATGCCGGCATCCTGCTGTACGAGACGCTGTTCGCGCTGGGGCTGGCCTCGGCCGCCACATCCGTGCATGCCGATGACGGACTGATGCTGCACGGCGTACGCATCAGCAATGCCGTCAAATGCCTACCGCCGCAGAACAAGCCGGAAACGGCGGAGATCCGCGCCTGCAACCCGTTTCTCACCCATGAGATCCGCACCCTGCCGGATCACTGCAGCCTTCTGGCCCTGGGTACGATCGCCCACCAGGCCGTGCTATGGGCCTACGGCCTGCGCGCCAGGGATTACCCCTTCGCACACGGAACCACGCATCGACTGCCGGACGGGCGGCGGCTCACCGACAGCTACCACTGCTCGCGCTACAACACGCAGACCAGGCGCCTGAGCGCGGACATGTTCCGCGCCGCGATGAAGCAGGCGATCGAGTCCTAGCGGCCGTACAGGGCGGTGATCTGAGCCGAGCCCAGCACATGCTGGTGGATGTAATAGCCGACCATCTCCGGCATGGCGTCGCTGGTCAGCGGCAGCGATGGTACGTTCAGCGCATAGACGGTGAAGCGGTAGCGATGGGGGGTGTCCCCGACCGGCGGGCATGGGCCGCCGTAGCCATCCGTACCGAAATCGGTGCGGCTCTGGATGCTGCCCTGGGGGGCCAGGTGTCCGTCGGCCGCGCCGGCACCTGCGGGCCGGCCGCCTTCACGTCGTAGGGGTGGATCAGCCCCTCGGCCCGCTCGCGGATCGCGCCCAGGCGGAGCAGGGGACCGCGGCGGACGTGCGTGTCGCGGTACGCCTTGAGCACGACGTTCGAGGCGACGCTGAGGCTCGGCGCGACGCCGGTGTGCAGCCGGTCCTCGGGCACGTGGCCGATGCCGGCGCGGATCGCCGCCCGGGGGTCGCCGCCGCGCAGGGCGCGACCCGCGACCTTGAGCGCGCCCTGCGCGAGCGGGGACTCGAGTTCATCGGCACCGGCATCTCCGGCGGCGAGGAGGGCGCGCTGCACGGCCCGGCGATCATGCCGGGCGGCGAGACGCCGGCGGGGAAGCGCTCGCGCAGGGCGGCGAGCAGCTCGTCGGCCTCCCAGCCGTCCGCCCGCTCGAACATCTCCCCGGCCGTCCAGCCGCGGAGCGCGTTGACGGCGCCGCCCCAGACATGGAACACCTGGCCGGTGATGTCCTGGGCCTCGTCGGCGCAGAGCGCGACGACGATGGGCGACATGTTCGCCGGGTCGAGCGGGTCGAAGCCCTCGCCGGGCTCGCCCATGTCGAACGTCTCCTC
>OFHG01000134.1_pt1 | contig 32318 bp, 31 predicted proteins | sample 1521931 | NCBI WGS metagenome assembly OFHG01 (sample SAMEA2468438, study PRJEB22500) | soil metagenome | biome: Glassland; feature: Farmland; material: Clay | place: Australia | collected 2013-01-31 | depth 0.55 m
ATACAGGTCCTTGCGCGTCTCGCTGGCGTATTCAAATTCCTGCGTCTCGACGATGGCATCGACCGGGCAGGCCTCCTGGCACAGGCCGCAATAGATGCACTTGGTCATGTCGATGTCGTAACGGGTGGTACGCCGGGTGCCGTCCTCGCGCTCCTCGGACTCGATGAGGATGGCCAGCGCCGGGCACACGACCTCGCACAGCTTGCAGGCGATGCAGCGCTCCTCGCCGCTCTCGTAGCGGCGCAGCGCGTGCAGACCGCGGAAGCGCGGCGAAAGCGGTGTGCGCTCCTCCGGATACTCCACGGTGATCTTCTTCTTGAACATGTACCTTCCCGTCAGCATCAGGCCACGCAGCAGCTCGGTGAGCAGCCAGGTACGGACGGCGCGCTTGATCAAACTCATCGTTCCCTCCTACGGCCGCCAGAAGCCAATGATCTCGGACAGGCCGGGGGTATACATGGCGATGCCCAACACGGCGATCCAGCCCATCGTCCACGGCAGGAACACCTTCCAGCCCAGACGCATCAGCTGGTCGTAGCGGTAGCGCGGGAACGAGGCGCGGAACCAGATGAACACGAAGACCAGGAACGCCGCCTTCAACAGCAACCAGACGATGCCCGGCACGAAGTCCAGCGCCGGTATCGGCGCGTTCCAGCCGCCGAGGAACAGGGTGCTGGCCATCAGGCTGATCAGGATCATGGCGGCGTACTCGGCCAGCGAGAACACGGCGAACCACATGCCGGAATACTCGACGAAGTAGCCGGCGACGATCTCCGCCTCGCCCTCCGGCAGGTCGAACGGCACGCGGTTGGTCTCGGCGCAGCCGGAGATGAAATAGACGATGAACATCGGGAACAACGGTATCATGTACCAGTGCCAGAAGCCGCCGGACTGGGCACGCACGATGTCGCCCAGGTTCAGGCTGCCGGCCAGCATCACCACGGTGACCAGCGCGAAGCCCATCGACACCTCGTAGGAAATCATCTGGCCGCTGGAGCGCAGGGCGCCCAGGAAGGCGTACTTGGAGTTCGACGACCAGCCGGCCATCAGGATGCCGTAGATGCTGAGGCTGGAGATGGCCATGACGTAGAGCACGCCGATGTTCAGATTGGCGATGGCCATCACGTGCGGCTTGCTCCAGATGCCGAACAGCGAGGTCTGGCCGAAGGGCACCACGGCGAAGGCGATCAGCGCCGGCACCAGCGAGATCACGGGGGCGGCGACGAAGAGGAACTTGTTCGCGCGCGTCGGGATGATCGTTTCCTTGAAGAACAGCTTGATGCCGTCGGCGATCGGCTGCAGCAGCCCCGCCCAGCCGACGCGGTTGCAGCCCTTGCGCGCCTGTGCCCAACCGATGACGCGGCGCTCGAAGTAGGTGATATAGGCGACGCCGAGCGCCACCGGCACCGTGACGGCAAGGATCTCCAGGGCCCAGACGCCCGCCTGGATGGCGGTGTTCGCTACGCTCATCACGCCCCTCCCTTCAGCGACGCCGAATCGGCGCTACACAGGTCGCCGCAGGCGCCGCCCTTGGCCACGAACAGCACACCCGGGGACACGTCGTCACGGCCCTGCACCTCGCACGGGAACTCGCCGCGCTCGGTGACCACCGCGAGCCGCCCCTCGGACAGGCCGAGTGCTGCCAGCGTCTCGGGATTGACGACGACATCGCCGATCGGATGCAGGTCTGCCGCCTCGGTCAACAGCGTGGAGGCACGCGCCCACATACCCTCGCGGTACATCGAGAAGCGGCTGACCACGTCCAGGGCATGGCTCGGCTTGAAGGACGGCAGCCACTCGGCCTTGGGGTTGCGGCGCGCCGGCGCCAGGTAGGCGTCGATGATCTCCGCATCCACCGCCTTTTCGAGTTCCGGCATCAACCGGATCACATGCGTGCGCATCTCTTCGAGATCGATGGCCGGCACCTCGCAGCCGGCGGCCTGGGTCAGGCGCATCATCACCTTCCACAGCGGCCGCTCCTGGCCGACGGAGACCAGCGGCGTGCGCGCCTCGCGCACGCGCCCCTCCATATTGACGAAATGCCCCTCGATCTCGGAATAGGCCGCCGACGGCAGCAGCACCTCGGCATGCTCGCTGATGGCGCCGGAGATGGCGCCGACCTGCACCAGCGGCACCTTGGCGAGCGCCGCCTTGGCCTCGGCCGGGAACAGGCCATCGCCGACCGGGTCGCTGCCGACCAGCAGCAGGGCCTCGATATCGCCGGCCACCGCCGCCTCGAACAGCTCGCCGGCGCCGACGCGCACATCGCCGAAGATGGCGCCGAGCACCTGAGCGTTCATGCCCTCCGGGATCAGGTTGCGGCCATCGCGGCCCGGCTCGGCATGGCCGCAAGCGCGCATCAAGAGATCCAGGCCGTGGATCAGGGCCGCCGCGTCACGGTGCGAGCGGATCTCCTCGCCGACCAAGAGGGCGCAGGAATCGGCCAGCAGCGCATCGGCGAGGATCTTGCCCGCCTCGTGCCGCTCGGCCACCGAATTCATCCACACGTCCATGCCGGCCGCCGTCTTGCCGAACTCCTTGACCTGCTCCATGGCGCGGGCGATGACCCCGGGCCAGTCGCGCGGGCGGATCAGGGCGTCGTTGGCCAGCCTGTCGGTATTGGTGCGGTAGTTCATGGCGCCGATGCGGGTAACAGGCCCGCCCTGGTGCATGCGCTTGCGCAGACGCTGCATCAGGATCGGCAGGCGCTGGCGCAGGTCGGAGCCCAGGATGACGACCTGGTCGGAATCCTCGATCTGGTCCACGGTCATGGCGAAGCCTTCCTCGAAGGCGAAGGGGCGGAAGTCGCGGCGGTACAGGTCGCAGGCGACCTTGGCCTCGGGGAAGGCCGCGTCGTGCAGCAGGCGGATCGAGGTCAGGCCCTCCACGCTCCAGCCCGGCGAACAGATGATGCCGATGCGCTTGCCCTTCAACAGCGCCACGGCGTGATCGATGGCCTCGTCCCAGTCCACCTGGCGCAGGGCGCCATCGACGCGCATCTGGGGTGCCAGGATGCGATGGTCGGAACGGAAGGCATCGTAGACATAGCGCCCGCGGTCGCAGATCCAGGGCTCCACGCCGCCGGCCTGCGGGCGGATGCGCACGACCTCGTCGCCGCGCGACTCGATACTGATGTCGCAGCCGTTCGGACACTGGGTGCAGGTCGACTTGTGGCGCGCCACCTCCCAGGGACGGGCCACGTCGTTCGAGGGCTTGTCCAGCAGGGCACCGACCGGGCAGACGTCCGCGAGGTTGCCCGAAAGCTCGGAGCTCAGGGTGTCCTCGACGATGCCGGCGATGGTCATGTGATCGCCGCGGTTAAGCACGCCCATCTCGCCGGTGCCGGCGATCTCATCGGCAAAACGCACACAGCGCGTGCAATGGATACAGCGCGTCATACAGGTGCTGACGAACGGCCCCAGCTCGTAATTGACAACGGCGCGCTTGGGCTCCACGTAGCGGCCGTTCCCCGAGCCGTAGTCCATAGAATAATCCTGCAGCTTGCAGCTGCCGCCCTGATCGCAGACCGGGCAGTCCAATGGGTGATGGATCAACAGGTATTCCATCACCATCTGCCGGTCCTTCTTCAGGCCCTCGGTATGCGTGCGCACACGCATACCCTCGGCCACCGGCGTGCAGCAGGAGGCGGCGGGCTTGTTCCAGCCCTCGATCTCGACCAGGCACATGCGGCAGTTCGCCGCCACCGAAAGCTCCGGGTGGTAGCAGAAGTACGGTACATTGACCTCATACCCGCGGCAGGCCTCAAGGATGCTCGTGCCGGCCGGGACCGTCACTTCCTTGTCGTTGATGTACAGCGTGGTCATGCCGATCGTCCTCCACGTACCGCGGCCATGCGCGCGTGCTTCATGCCGCCTTCTCCTGGATGCCGGCGCGCACCGTCTCCGGAAAGTTCTTGATCACCGAAAGTACGGGGGCAGCGGCGCCGTCGGCCAGGGCGCAGATGGTGCGTCCGGCCATGTGCACGGCCGCATCCTGCAACACCTCGAGATCGCCCGGGCGCCCCTCGCCGCGCTCGATGCGCGTCAATACGCGGTACAGCCAGCCCGTGCCCTCGCGGCAGGGCGTGCACTGGCCGCAGGACTCGTGGGCATAGAATTTCGACAAGCGCCTGGCCACGGCCAGCACGTCAGCCGTTTCGTCCATGACGATGATGGCGCCGGAACCCATCATGGAGCCGGCCTTTGCCAGGTCGTCGAAGGTCAACGGGATGTCGTAATGATCGGCGGTCAGCCACATCGCCGACGAACCGCCGGGGATGATGGCCTTCGGACTGCTTCCATGTTGCAGGCCGCCGCAATAGTTCTCGATCAGCGATTTCAGCGGCGTGCCGAGCGGCACCTCGTAGTTGCCCGGGCGGTTGACCTGCCCGGACACCGAGAAGATCTTCATGCCGGTGTTGTTCGCCTTGCCGATGGCGGCATGCCAGGCGCCGCCGAGTTTGACGATGGACGGGATGGTCGCCAGCGTCTCCACGTTGTTGACCACCGTCGGGCAGCGGTAGAAGCCCTCGACGGCCGGGAACGGAGGCTTGAAGCGTGGGCGCCCGGGCTTGCCCTCCAGCGACTCGATCAGCGCCGTCTCCTCTCCGCAGATATAGGCGCCGGCACCGCGGTGCACGGCCAGATCCATGCTGTACGTGGAGCCCGCGATCTTCTCGCCGAGCAGGCCGGCGGCATAGGCCTCGGTGATCGCCTCGTCCAGCACCTGGGCCTCATGCACGAACTCGCCGCGGATGTAGATATAGGCGTGGCGCACGCCGAGCGCGAAGCCGGCCACGATCATGCCCTCGATCAACAGGTGCGGATCGAAGCGCATGATGTCGCGGTCCTTGAAGGTGCCGGGCTCCCCCTCGTCGGCATTGCACAGCAGATAGGTCGGCTTGCCGGTGTTGCGCGGCACGAAGGACCATTTCAGTCCGGTCGGGAAGCCGGCGCCGCCGCGGCCGCGCAGGCCCGAGGCCTTGACCTCGCCGATGATCTTCTCCGGCTCCAGCTCGCCCAGCACCGTCGGCAGGTTCTCGTAGGCGCCATGCTTACGCGCCACCTCCAGCCGGGTCATGCCGGGCACATGGATGCGATCGAAGCAGATCGCCTTCACCTGTTTGGGATCGGACGGAATCATGCCGCACCCCCTTCCCGGCCCTGGCGGACGATCTCGTCGAGGTGCGCGGTGTCGACCTTCTCGTGATACAGGCCGTCGACCTGCACCACCGGGGCGCCGCCGCAGGCACCCAGGCACTCGACCTCGGTGACCGTGAACATGCCGTCCGGCGTCGTCTCTCCGAGCTTGATGCCGAGGCTGTCGCACAGGTGGCGCACCAGGGCTCCGGAGCCATTGAGCATGCACGAGGCGTTGGTGCACACCTCCAGCAGGTGCCGGCCGCAGGGCTGCTCGCGGAACATGGTGTAGAAGGTCACGACCTCGCGCACATGCATCAGACGCACGTCGAGCAGCCCGGCCACCATCTGCTGCGTCTCCAGCGACAGGTAGCCGAAGTCCTGCTGGGCCAGGTGCAGCACCGGCAGCAACGCCGAGCGCGGCTGCGGGTATCTGGCGACCAGGGCCTTGATCTCCTCCAGCCGCGCATCCGAGAAGCGGGGCTGTGCCTGGGGCTGTGCGCTCATCGGTCCACCTCGCCAAACACGATGTCCTGGGTGCCGAGGATGGTCACCACATCCGCGATCATGTGGCCGCGGCACATGTAGTCCAGTGCCTCCAGATGCGCGAAGCCCGGCGCCCGCACCTTCATGCGGTACGGCTTGTTGGAGCCGTCGGACACGATATAGACGCCGAACTCACCCTTCGGGTGCTCGACCGCCGCATACACCTCATTCGCCGGCACATGGAAACCCTCGGAGAAATACTTGAAGTGATGGATCAGCGCCTCCATATCCGACTTCATCAGCGCGCGGCTCGGGTTGGTCAGCTTGTAGTCATCGATCTTCACCGGCCCCGGGTTCTTGGCCAGCCAGTCGACGCACTGCTTGACGATGTGGTTGGCCTGGCGCATCTCCTCGACGCGTACCAGGTAGCGGTCATAGGTGTCACCGGTGACGCCGACCGGGATCTCGAAGTCCATGCGGTCGTAGACGTCGTATGGCTGGGTCTTGCGCAGATCCCAGGCGATGCCAGAACCGCGGATCATCGGCCCGGTGAAGCCCCAGGCGAGTGCGGCCTCCTTGTCCACGATGCCGACGTTGACGGTGCGCTGCTTCCAGATGCGGTTCTCGGTGAGCAGCGTCTCGTATTCGTCCACATAGCCGGGGAAACGCTCGGTGAAGGCAGCGATCTTCTCCAGCAGACCCTCCGGCATTTCCTTGTTGACGCCACCGGGGCGGAAATAGGCCGCATGCATGCGTGCGCCCGAAACCGCCTCGTAATAGTCGAAGATGTCCTCGCGCTCGCGGAAGCAGTACAGGAACACCGTCATGGCGCCGATGTCCAGCGCATGCGCGCCCAGCCACAGGCAGTGGTTCAGGATGCGCGTCAGCTCCGCGAACATGACGCGGATGTACTGCGCCCGCTCCGGTGCTGTGATACCGAGCAGCTTCTCGACACCCAGTGCGTAGGCGTGCTCGTTGGCCATCATCGACACGTAGTCGAAGCGGTCGAAATAGGGGATGTTCTGCAGATAGGTCTTGTACTCGAACAGCTTCTCGGTGCCACGGTGCAGCAGGCCGATATGCGGCTCGGCGCGCTCGACAACCTCGCCGTCCAGCTCCAGCACCAGGCGCAGCACGCCGTGCGCGGAAGGGTGCTGCGGCCCGAAGTTGATGGTGTAGTTCTTGATCTCAGCCACGGTCCACCCCCGGCCAGGCACGCGGGATCAACACCCGATTCTCCAACTTGTTCGGCCGGTACACGCAGCGCCACTGCGCCTCGTCGAAAAACAGCTCGACGCGCCCGACGAGCGGGAAGTCCTTGCGCAACGGATGCCCCTCGAAGCCGTAGTCGGTGAGGATGCGGCGCAGGTCCGGATGATGGTTGAAGATGATGCCGTACATGTCGAAGGCCTCGCGCTCGAACCAGTTGGCGGTCGGCCAGACCTCGACCACCGAATCGACGAGCTCGCGCTCGTTGAGCCCGACCTTGACGCGCATGCGCGCATTGTTACTGACGGACAGCAGGTGGTAGACGACCTCAAAGCGGGGCGCATCCTCGGCGCGCCCCGGATGCTCGGCAAGGTCGACGCCGCACAAATCAACGAGCTGCTCGAAGCCATGCTCGCGCTTCAGGTAATGGCAGGCCTCGACGATGGCGCCCCGGTCCAGCACTGCCACCGGGCAGTCCAGGCCCGCATAGGCCTGCAATATGCGCTCGCCGAATTGCTCCTGCAGCCCGGCAAGTACCGGGACCAGGGCCTCATTATGGATCATCGTCTGCTCGCTCATGGCCTCACCGTGCGATGGTATTGGTGCGCTTGATCTTCTCCTGCAACTGGATGAAGCCGTACAGGAGCGCCTCGGCCGTCGGCGGACAGCCGGGCACATAGATGTCGACCGGCACCACGCGGTCGCAGCCGCGTGTCACCGCATACGAGTAGTGGTAGTAGCCACCGCCGTTGGCGCAGGAGCCCATCGAGATCACCCAGCGCGGCTCGGGCATCTGGTCGTAGACCTTGCGCAGCGCTGGGGCCATCTTGTTGACCAGGGTGCCGGCCACGACCATGACGTCGGACTGGCGGGGACTGGGGCGGAACACGATGCCGAAGCGGTCCAGATCATAACGCGCCGCACCGGCATGCATCATTTCCACGGCGCAGCAGGCCAGGCCGAAGGTCATCGGCCACAAGGAGCCGGTGCGCGCCCAGTTGATCAGCTTGTCGGCCGTCGTGGTCACGAAGCCCTTTTCAAGAACGCCTTCTATTCCCATTGCAAGGCCCCCTTCTTCCAGGCGTAGACGTAGCCGACGAGCAGCACGACGAGGAACAGCATCATCTCGACGAAGCCGAAGATACCGATGTCCTTCAGCACCACCGCCCACGGGAACAGGAATGCCGTCTCCAGATCGAACACCACGAACAGGATGGCCAACAGGTAGAAGCGCACGTCGAACTGCATGCGCGCATCCTCGAAGGCCTCGAAACCGCATTCATAGGGTGAAAGCTTCTCGGCATTCGGCCTCTGGGGTGCCACGAAGACCGTCAGCACCAGCGGCAGCATCCCCATCGCCAGGGCGATCAGGATGAAGATGAAGATCGGCGCATATTCATTGGCCAGATATACGGCACCCATGCCACCCCCCCTTTGCATGCCCATTGCATGCTCAATTCCCCTCCCCCCCCCGGCAGCGCAGACGCGCCATCCAAGCAGCCCCAAAGGGGGAGAGCTTGCTACAGCCCTCCCCTAGGGCTGTCAAGGCAACTGCAGTTATGGCTATTTGCTGCGCCTGCGCCGGCCGGAACCGGCGACTGCATTTGGTGGAGGCGGCGGGATTCGAACCCGCGTCCGGAAACCATCAGCCAATGGATCTACACATGCTTTTCCCGCTGAATTTATCGATTGCCTACCCAGCGGGCGCGGCCAGCAATCGATTGTCCGTATTGATCTCGGCAAGGGTACGCCACGCACTACGGCTTCCCAAGCCCAGCCCCTCTAAAGTGGCCCTCATCCAACCGCCAAGGGGCGAGCAGTCAGGGAGGGTGGTTACGCAGCTACTGCGACCAGGTTTTCGTCGTTGGCAATTAAGCCGGTGATCCTGGGTAACGGGCGGTATCTGCCCGGCATGCACCAAAGGGTTCAGTATCTCCGTCGATACCGGTCGCCCCCATGATGGCTCAGTGTAACGCGCCGGGGCATGGTCCTGCAAGCTGGGGATTTGACAGCATCGATACCGTTGCCTAGCAAGGCCTTATGGATCCATTCATGAAATCGCTGGCGCTGTTCCTGGTGCTGTTCAACCCCTTTTTGATGAGCATTTATCTGCTCGACCTGATCCAGGACCTGGATCGGCGCACCTTCGTGCAGGTTCTCGTCCGCGCCTCGGCGATCAGCGGCTCGGTTTTCCTGCTGTTCGCCTGGGGCGGCGAGGCCATCTTCACCAACCTGCTGCAGGTCAGCTTCTCGGCCTTTTTGATCTTCGGCGGCATCGTCATCCTGCTGATCGCACTGCAGATGATGTTCGTCGGCAGCCAGGCCATCCGCAACCTGCGGGGCGGTGATCCAGCGCATCTGTCGGGATCCGTGGCCATGCCGTTCATGATCGGACCGGGCACCATCAGCGCCAGCGTACTGGCCGGCAAGACGCTGAGCATGGCGCAGGCGGCAGCGGTGATCGTGCTGGCACTGTCGCTGACGGCGCTGATGCTGCTGGTGCTCAAAAATGCCTTCGACGCCGTCAAGGCCCGCCATGCCGGGCTTCTGGAACGCTACATCGACATCACCGGCCGCGCCGCCGCCCTGCTGACGGGCAGCATCGGCGTGCAGATGATCCTGCAGGGCCTGCATCAGCGTCTCTAGCCCGATTTGAAATCCCGGGCCGGCCCGCTAGGGTAGCCGGCAATGCTTTCGACACCCGCGAAGCAGGACCCGCCCCCCGTGTTCGAAGGTCCTCTGATCCCCATGCTGGCGCAGCACCGCGCCGCCCGGCCATGACTGCCGCCAGCTTTGTCTTTTTCCTGCTGATCTTCGCCGTCATCGGCGGCCTGTCGGCGATGCGCCGGCAGCAGACGACGGAGGATTACCTCGTCGCCGGGCGCAACGTGCCCCCGTGGCTGGCCGGGCTGTCGGCGGTGGCCACCAACAACAGCGGCTATATGTTCATCGGCATGATCGGCCTGACCTACACCACGGGGCTGTCGTCGGTGTGGCTGATGATCGGCTGGATCCTCGGCGATTTCGCCGCCTCGCTGCTGATCATGAAGAAGGTGCGCCTGGTGGCCGAGGCGCGCGACATCCATTCCTTCGGCGGCCTGCTGGCGCAATGGCACGACACCGAGTTCAACCTGCTGCGCCGCGTTTCCGGTATCCTGACCATCATCTTCCTCGGCACCTATGCCGCCGCCCAGTTCACGGCCGGCAGCAAGGCCCTGCACGTGCTGTTCGGCTGGGATATATCGACCGGCGCCATCATCGGTGCCTTCCTGGTGCTGCTCTATAGCTACAGCGGCGGCATCCGCGCCTCGATCTGGACCGATGCCGCCCAGTCCTTCGTCATGCTCGCCTCGATGATCATGCTGGTGTGGGCCGCCACCGCCAGCCTCGGCACGCCCACGCATATCGTGCACGCCCTGACCGAGGTTTCTCCCGACTATATGCACTGGTTCCCCGCCGAGACCTGGCTGGGGGCGGCGCTGTTCGTCGGCGGCTGGATCTTCGCCGGCTTCGGGGTAGCCGGCCAGCCGCATATCGTCATCCGCTACATGGTCCTGGACGATGCCGAGAACATCAACCGCTTCCGCCTCTATTACTACGCCTGGTTCATCGCCTTCTATTCGGCGACCATCATCGTCGGCCTGCTGGCCCGGCTGCTGCTCCCCCATACCGGCGCCTTCGATGCCGAGCTGGCGCTACCGCTGATCTCCGAGCAACTGCTGCCCGGTGTGCTCGTAGGCCTGATGCTGGCCGGCCTGTTCGCCGCCACGATGTCGACCGCCGACTCGCTGGTGCTGTCCTGCTCGGCCTCGCTGACCCGGGATCTGCTACCCGAGCACAAGTCCGGCTATGCGGCGACGAAGCTTGCCACCGGCGCCGTGGTGCTGGTGGCGCTCGCCTTGTCGCTTTCCGGGGACAAGAGCGTGTTCGCATTGGTGCTGATCGCCTGGGGGCTGCTGGCCGCCGCCTTCGTGCCGCTGATGACCGTCTATGCGCTGGGCAGGCGCCCTTCGGAGCGCACGGCACTGGCCATGATGGGGGCTGGCGTCACCGTCTTCCTGCTGTGGCGCGAGCTGGGGTTATCGCATATCGCCTATGAGGTCATGCCAGCCATCGTGGCGGGCCTGGCGATCTACGCCGTCGTGCCGGCAAGGCAGCCGGCCGGAGCCGATTAGAGCCTGTTCACACTCATTTTGATGGCACCGATACGGCCCGTTTGTGTCATGCAAGGCCTGGCGAGCGTGGCGTGCTCGTTGCACGCAAGCGAGCCGTAACGCAGCAGGACGGAAATGGTCCTATACCTGCGGGCTGCGCCCCAAACGAGTCCACTCGGCGTTGCTCGGGATTCATTTGGAGATACCAAATCTCATCCCTCCCGCCTTGATTGGCGTCATTTTCGGCAGCAGCGGCAACACCGAAATGGGTGTGAACAGGCCCTAGTAACGGCGCCCGATGCGCGTCCAGACCTCCGGATGGAAGTACTCGCTGACCAGCGCCCGGGTGCCGGAGGCGGAGCGCAGCACCGAGCGCCTGGCCCAAAGGGATCCGCCGCGCTCCAAGGCATGCGTGCCGACGCACAGATCCGAGCGGGCCAGCGACAGCCCGCGCTCAAGCAACAGGTTGGCCAGGGGCTGGCGACCGGCCTCGAGCTCGGCCATCAGATCCGCCGGCAGGCCGGCCAGCGGCAATACCGATTCGGCATCGAACATCACCGATTTGCGATTGAGCAGCGACACCGTGCGCCTCAGACAGGCATCGCCCGGGGCGCCCCCGAGAAGATTGGCCTCGTACGGGCTCAGACGGTCGACGAACTGCTCATGCAGCTTCAACTCCAGGCGTAGGCCGTAGCGGCGCTCGATAAAGCGCGTCAGCGAACTGGTCACCGTCAGCACCATCGGCATCTCGGCCCCCAGGCCCTCGCCGCGCCACTGGCGGACCGGGATCCAATCATAGGCATCGGGGGACTGCGGCGGAACGACCATGGCCGCATCTTGGGCATTGCCCGCCCCGGGTCAAGGCACATCCGCCCTTGCCTGCGGCGCCGATTTGCGGCCCAATCGCCCCATGCCGATCAGCCGTCTGTACATTGATGCGGACCTGGCGCCGGGAAGGGCGATCGAACTGCCGGAAGAGCAGGCGCACTACCTGCGTCAGGTCATGCGCCTGAAATGCGGCGACCCCGTCATCCTGTTCAATGGGCGCGGCGGCGAGTATCCGGCGCGCGTCACGGCGCTGGAACGCCGCCACGCGCGCTGCGAGCCCGAGTCCTTCGATGCCGTCGACCGGGAACTGCCCTGCCGCATCCATATCGTGCAGGCCGCCAATCGCAGCGAGAAGATCGAGACGGTGCTGCAGAAATGCACCGAACTCGGCGCCGCCAGCTTCCAGATCTGCGCCAGCGAGCGCGCCGCCTTCCGGCTCGATGCCGCCAAGCGCGATGCCCGCCTCACGCGCTGGCAGCGCATCATCGTCGAGGCCGCAGAGCAGAGCGGGCGCACCATGGTGCCGGACGTGTGCTGGATCGATGCCATGCCCGACATCACCGCCCGCGGCACCGCCTATGCCCTGCATCCGCAGGGACAGGTCCATTGGCCGGCCGTGCGCGCCAGGGTCACCGACGCGGCGGAGGTCAGCCTCGCCATCGGACCCGAGGGCGGATGGAGCGCGCGCGACCTGGAAACGCTGGCGACGCTCGGCTTTGCCCCCCTGCAGTTCGGCACCCGCATCCTGCGCACCGAGACCGCCGCCCCGGCCCTGACCGCGGCGCTGCAGGCCCTGTGGGACTGAGTATTCCATTTCAAAACGGCACTGGTATGATGCCGCCCCTGCACGCGGCAGGCCGATGTAGCTCAGCTGGTAGAGCAGCTCATTCGTAATGAGCAGGCCAGCGGTTCGAATCCGCTCATCGGCTCCATATTGAAAAGGGGCTACGCATGTAGCCCCTTCTTCGTTCACACTTACCGCTCATTGTTTGAGGCATCATCGATCGAATAGCCTGTTCTGGCCGGCTAATTTGGCTGTTCCATGCCAAATTTACGGCGAAGGTTTTCAATCAATGGTTTAATTTCCCTCACAAAACCATCATGGTCTTGGATATTCCCCAAATGACTGAATTTATCGGCATAGTCTTCAATCAAATTAAACAAGACCACAACCTTTTCCATGTCTTCATCATCATTCGAATGGTTTTTATCTGAAGAATAAATTGTATCTAATAGGCTATTACGGACGCGGTGAACCCTCTGCACAAGATTTTCATCACTTTCCTCAGTGAGCCTTTGCAATTCATCAAGGCACAGTCTTTTATAATTACCGTTCAACTTATCCTCCATATGACAACAACATCCCTAGCATGCATCCATCTATAGCCTGTTTATGCCGAAACCCCTTGCCAAGGCTGTCCGATTGTAAACAGCTCCTGTTCCATACTTTCCCGTTTCCAACCAGCACCGAAATCTGTCATTTGTAGAATACCAGCAAGCACCTACAATGGAAGCGTTCCTCCAGCCCGATGCGAAGCCGTGCCATAAGGGGAAGACCATGAAACTTGCTACGATGCTGATCCTCGCCGCCGTGGCGCTCACAGCCTGCGCCACCGAGCACCTCGTCATCACCGATCCCGGCGGCCGGCAATGGCCCGTACACATCGATAGCGACCATGCGACGATGCAGGTGACGATCGCCGGCAAGGTTTACCGCGGCCATTACGTCGATAATGCCTCATCCTCCACCGGCTTCGTCACCACATTCGGCCCTTTCATGTATGGGTACGGCCCCTTCATGTACGGGTACGGGCCGTTCATGTACCCCGGCTTCGGCACCGTCCAGACCTACAACCCCGGCAACAGCGGCCGGGCCATGCTGATCGCCAAGGACGGGGATATGCTGGACTGCCGCTACAACTATCAGGGATCGACAGTGGTCGGCACCTGCCGGGACCGATCGGGAAGCAAGTACGCCATCACCAGCCGCTGAGCGGGATCACAGCCACCAGGCATAGGCCAAGGACGCGAAGAACAGCAGCGCCAGCCAGATGGCCGCCGGAACCACCGAGCGGTTACGCCCCAGGGCTATGGCATAGCCCGCCTTCAGCAGATTGTTGCTGCCGGAGGCGATGACGATGGCACCGATGATGGCGGCGACGGTGACGTGGAACTTGCCGGCGAGCAGCGACAGGATGAAGGGATCGATATCCGTCAGGCCGACGGCAAAGGCGAGCACGTGCAGGCCACTGCTGCCGAAATCGCCGACCACATAATGGGTGATGGCGGTGAAGGCAACGAAGAGCACAGCGAACACGAAGGCCGTCCCGAACTCCAGCGGATGCTTGACCGGCGAGGACTCGCCACCGCCCTCGGGCCCGCCCTGCCGGCGCTGGAGCACAAGGGCGGCGGCGATGGAGGCAACGGTGAACAGGGCGAAGGGGCCGAGCAGGCGCATAAAATCCGCCCGGCCGCCGAGCATCAGGATCAGCACCAGCAAGCGCAGATACATCATGGCGGTGGCCAGGATCAGCGCCGAGGATACAGCGCCGGGTTCCGCGCCCTGCCCGGCGCGCCTGGCGATGACGATGGTGGCGGCGGTGCTGGAATACAGGCCGCCGAGCAGGCCGGTCAGTAGGAAACCGCGCTGCTTGAAGAAATAGGTCTGAGCCAGGTAGCTGAGATAGGAGATCGTGGAGACGACGAGGATGGCCAGCCACAGCTGATAGTAGGTAACGGTAATGAACGGCGCGATCTGCCGGTCCGGCAGCAATGGCAGCACGACGCCGGCCATGATCAGGAACTTGGCCAGGGTTACCATCTCGTCGCCATGGAAGGTATCGGAGAGCTGGCGAATGCCCCGCTTCTCACTGAGCAGCAGCAGCACGGTGACGACGAACAGGACCAAGAACCAGGCCGGAAGCACGATGGCGGCGGCACCCAAAACATACGTCAACAGCGCCAGCAGCGGCGCGATCAACGAGAGGTTGGCCTCCCGGATCCGTTGCGTGTAATAGAAGACCAGGAAGACGGCCAATACGACAAGACCGACAGCGAAAAGGATGCCGCGCGGATCCAGCGCATAGAGGGTGAATCCGAAGATACCGATCATGGTGAAGGTGCGGGTGGTACCGAAGCCGGCGCTGTGCTGGTTGATGCGCCGGTAGGCGTGGAATTCCAGGCCGATGACGAAGCTGAACAGCGCCGTCAGCAGGAAGTGGATCAGCAATGGCGGCAGCGCATGGAGATCGTGCATGATAACCCATCCATCATGGCCATGATCGCACGGTACGCATCATGCCTGCCCCGATGATGGCAGATATCGGCCGCATCGGCCAATGGATCAGGAGCCTGGCGCCTCCACATCCGGCACATGCACCTCTGGAGCCTGGACCTCGGGCACGTGGACCTCGGGCACCTGTACCTCTGGTGTCCGAACCTCGGGCACCTGTACCTCGGGCACCTGTACCTCAGGGGTCTCGACCTCAGGCATATCCGGATCATGCACCTCCGGCGCCCGCACCTCGGGCAGCTGCGCATCCGCGCCGCCGAAATCCCCGGTATCCGGGTCCATGACTGCGGGGGCCTGGATGACAGGCGCGGCGGCGGCTCCCGCCGTCATGGCGGCGAGGGCAGCGGCCAGCAGGCCGATGGACACGATCCGTTTCACCTTCAGGCGCTCTCCTTTGCCACGAAGGGCCATGCGCGGCCCAATGTAGGATCACCCCCGCCGGCTGATGTGATCTTGATCACAAATTCCCTGCTGCTTCGGCCCTACAGCTTCGGGTGCCAGGCCTTCAGAAGCTGCCGGGCACTGGCGAGCTGCTCCGGCGTCATCTGCTGGGCCACGGCATCGCGCGTGGCGGCGGCCGCGTCGTGCAGCCCGCTGCTGCTGCGGTGGGTGGCCGCGAGGCTCAGCCATTTGTAGGCCTCGACATAGTCCCGCGGCACGCCCTGCCCCTTGTAGTATGCGAACCCGATGTTGTACTGGGACGACGCATCGCCCTGCTCGGCGGCGCCCAGCCACAGCTTGGCGGCCCTGGCATAGTCCTGGGCATCGCCCTGCCCCTTGTAGTACAGCACACCGAGGTTGGCCTGGGCCGAGGCATCCCCCTGCCCGGCGGCCTTGCGCCACCAGGCCGCGGCCTCGGTATAGTCGCGGTGCACGCCATGGCCCATGTAATACAAAAAACCCAATTCGGCCTGGGCGGCGGCCAGCCCCTGTCCGGCCGCCTTGCGGTACCAGGATGCCGCCTCGGCGTCGTCACGGCGCACGCCATGGCCATGCCTGTACAGGTCGCCCATGGCCTTCTGGGCCACGGCATCGCCGGCGCCCGCCCGCGTTTGCAGCCGTGCCAGGGCATGGGCGTTGCCATGCCCCGCCTCGGCGGCCAGCTGCTTGGCCGCAGCCATGCTCATGGAGGCCGAAGCCATGGGCGCATGCGTGCACAAGCCGATCGCCAGCACCAGCAATAGTATGATTACCCTGAGCATCTCACTCCTGCCCCAGAACCTGCCATACGGCATTCAGATCTCCCGCAAACCGGCCTCGTCTCTCGCATCGACACGGTCATGCAAGACTAGCATCGAAGAACTCGGTCGTGCGTCGCCATGCCAGATCATGCGCGGCACGATCGAACGCCGGCCGCTGGTCGCAGGAAAAGCCATGGCCGGCCTCATAGAGATAGATGGGGATATCCGGATGCGCCACCGCCACTTGTTCGACCTGTTCCAGCGGGATGCTCTTGTCCAGGCGGCCAAAATGGGCGATCAGCGGACAGCCCGGCGTCTCGTCCGCATAAGCCGGAATGCGGCTGCCGTAATAGCACACGGCGGCATCGAAGGACAGCCGGCAGGCCGACAGCCAGGCCATGCTGCCACCGAAGCAGTAGCCGATGATGCCGGCCTTCGGGGCCATGGCACAAACCGCCGCACGGGCGGCATCCACATCAAGCAGCGCCTTGTCCCAATCCAGGCCCGGCAGCATGGCGATACCGCGGGCGATGTCCGCCTCGCCGTAGCCAACCTCGAACCCGCGCTCAACGCGATCGTACATCGCCGGCGCCACGACAAGATAACCGAGCGCGGCAAAGCGGCCCGCCACGTCGCGGATATGGGCGTTGACGCCGAAGGCCTCCTGCACGAGCACCAGCCCGGCCTTGGGCGTTGAGGCGGGCCTCACCTGCCAGGCCGAAAGCGCATGACCGTCGGCGGCCGTCAGCGTGATCCATTCCCCCATCGCCATCCTCCCGACCGGCATGCCGGTCATCGCAGGCTAGGGAGCCTTGGCCGCGCCGACAACACCGGGCGGCACCGGGTCTATTGCACCGGCACACGCAATTCGCGCTCGTCGCCCTCATCCGGTTCCGTCATGGGGATATCGAGCAGGAAGGCCAGCTCGGATGGCGCCATATGGGCATTACGCCGGCTCAACCATCGCAGCATTTCCATCTTGTCTTCGGTATTCATGTCCTACCCCTATTAGGTCGACATGATCGCCAGACGCCGATGACATGCCGGTGACAGCCCGGGGACAGGGCCGTGGCACGGCGAGGGCCTGTTCCAGGCCCTATGCGACGCCGATGGCCTCCCGCCAGGCCAGGAACAGCCGGAATTCCTCATTGGAGATGTCCATGGACAGGTCCCGCTTCACCTCTGTCAGCGAGGCATACGGATCGGCCTGGTCCAGATCGTGCATGATGGGCTCGAAAGCTTCCCCGAACAGGGCCGGCACATCGATAAAATGCCCGGCGCGGACCACGGCGATGACAGGGCTCAGCACGGCCTTATCCCTGATGCCCTGCTGCTCCGCAATCTGCTCCACGGACCCGCCGAGCCGCTTGTACAGAGACAGGGTATGCATCTGGGTATCGTTGGCCGCCGATCCCTTGGCCATCAGCTTGGGCCGGCCGTTGTCACCGACATCGGACTTGTCGGGCTGCTGGGCGACATGCTCGCACACGACATCGATCAGGGCCTGGCCATAGGTCTCAAGCTTGTGTTTGCCGACGCCGCTGATCCGGGCCAGCGTATCCAGGTCGGCCGGCTTGCGCTGGCTCATCTCGCTGAGCGTGGCATCGCTGAACAGCACATGCGGCGCCATGCCCTCCGCATCCGCGAGCTTCTGGCGCAGCCCCACGAGGCACTCGAACAGGGCCTCGTCCCGGTTGCTGCTCAGGCGCCTGAGCTGGCGTTTGATGCCCGGCTTGTACTTGGCCAACATCACCGATTGCCCCGCCGTCAGGTTCGCCGCCTTCTCCGACGGCATCATCGCCGCCTTGCGGCTGACGTTCTGCACCAGATAGCCATGGTGCACCAACTGACGCAACACCGAGGTCCATTCGTCGGCGTTCTGGCTCGCCCCCTTGCCGAAGCTCGCGCATTCGTGATGGCCGTTCTCGCGCACGCGCGCGCCCTTGACGCCGCGCAGCACGTCGATGACATAGCCCATGCCGAAATCGCCATCCAGTTCGCGCACACAGCCGAGCGCCAGTTCCGTCAGCGCCGTGCCATCATAGGTCTCCGGCGGATCCAGGCAGATGTCGCAGTTGCCACAGGGTTCCGGAAGATCCTCGCCAAAGTAGCCGAGCAACACCTTGCGCCGGCAGGTCAGCGCCTCGGCCAGGCCTACCATGCTGTTGAGCTTGTGTACCTCGACCCGGCGCTGGTCGGCGTTCTCCACGTTCTCGATCAGGCGGCGCACCAGATTCACATCGCCCGAGCCGTAGAGCAACAGCGCCTCGGACTCCATGCCATCGCGCCCGGCACGCCCGGTCTCCTGGTAATAGCTCTCGATGCTCTTGGGCAGGTCGTGATGCACCACATAGCGCACGTTCGGCTTGTCCACGCCCATGCCGAAGGCGATCGTGGCCACGATGATCTTCGTGCGGTCGCGCAGGAAGTCGTCCTGCACCCGCTCGCGCTGCTTGGCCGGCAACCCCGCATGGTAGGCGGCGGCGCGGTAACCCTGGCGCTGCAGATTGACGGCCAGGTCCTCCACGCGCTTGCGCGACAGGCAATAGATGACCCCGGAGGCGCTCTTCCAGTCCTCAAGGAATTGCAGAATCTGCGTCAGCGGTTGGCGCTTCTCGGCCATCAGGTAGCGGATGTTCGGGCGATCGAAGCTGGAGGTGAACCACTGCGGCTCACGCAGTTGCAGCCTTTGCACCACGTCCTCGCGCGTGTGTTCGTCCGCGGTGGCCGTCAGCGCCAGCATCGGCACCTCCGGAAAGTACTCGCGCAGCACCCCGAGCTTGACGTACTCGGGGCGGAAATCGTGGCCCCATTGCGACACGCAGTGCGCCTCGTCGATGGCGAACATCGACAGCTTCACCTGCTCCAGGCGGGCGAGGAAGGCCTTGGACAGCAGCCGCTCGGGGGCCACATACAGCAAATCCAGCTTGCCGGCCTCGAACTGCGCCAGCACCTCCTTGGACTCCGCCGCCTTCAGCGAGGAGTTGTAGAAGGCGGCGCGCACGCCACAGCGTGTCAGCGTATCCACCTGGTCCTTCATCAGCGAAATCAGCGGTGAGACGATAATGCCGGTGCCCTCCCGCAGGATGGCGGGGATCTGGTAGCAAAGCGATTTTCCGCCGCCGGTGGGCATCAGCACGAAGGCATCCCGGCCGGCCAGCAGGGTATCGATGATCTCCTGCTGCATTGGCCGGAATTCGTCGTAGCCGAAGATGTCCTTCAGCAGCCGTTTCGCATCTTGTGTGGTTGGAACCGTCCCCATATCCAATACATGTCACCATATTATCCGTCCCACGGCAAGCTTTGGCATGCGTCTTGGTAGAGCAGGTTACGGCTTGTTGCACAATCGCCTCGCCATTGCATGATGCATGCATGGACATGCCGCCCGACGCCGCGCTCCATGGCCGGCGCATCCTCGTTACCCGTGCCGCCGAACAGGCGCCGCAGGCCGCGACCCTGATCCGGGGACGGGGCGGCGAGCCCGTACTGTTCCCCTGCCTGGCCCTCGAGTGCCGGCCGCAGGCGATCAGGAACGCAGCCGGCATGCTCGCCGGGCCCTCCGTCGACATCGCCTTCACCAGCGCCAACGGCGTGCGCTGCGTCGCCCGGGCGCTATCGGCCTCCGAGCGGGAGCGGCTGGGCCACCACCGACTGGCCGCCGTCGGTGAGCGCACCGCCGCCGCCATGGCCGGCTACGGCTGGCAGGCTGCCATCGTCGCCGCCACCGCCTCGCAGGACGGGCTGATCACCGCCTACCGCAACGCAGGCCTGCCGCAAGGCCTGCTGCTGTTCCGCGCCGAACAGGGACGCGACACCCTGCCCGACTGGCTGAAGGCTGAAGGCGTCGATGTCAGCATCATCCATGCCTACCGCACCGTCTGCCCCGAGGACGATGCCTCGCCCGTCATCGCGGCCCTGCGCACGGATGCCATCGACGCCGTACTGCTTGGCAGCGCCAAGACGGCTGCGCACTATCTACGACGCATCGGCGATGCCGAACTGGCCTCCCGGCCGGTGCTCGTCGCCATCAGCCCCGAGGTGGCAAAGGCCGCTCGGGCCCTCGGGTTGGGGGTGAAAGTTGTGGCGCCAGCCGCTAGCTTCCCCTCCATGCTGGATGCACTCGCCCGGCATTACCTGACCCCGACGGAGTAGCCCATGTCCCTGCCCGATCTGATCTACCGACCGCGCCGGCTGCGCCGCAACCCCACACTCAGGCGCATGGTGCGCGAAACCTCGCTCTCGCCGGCCGACCTGATCTATCCGCTGTTCGTCGACGAGACGCTGGATGAGCGCCGGCCGGTGGGCAGCATGCCCGGGGTCTGGCGCCTGCCCGTCAGCGAGGTGGCCGAGGTCGCCAAAGAGGTTCATGCGCTGGGTATTCCCGGCATCATCCTGTTCGGCATCCCGGCGCACAAGGACGCCATCGGCAGCGAGGCATGGAACCCGGAAGGCATCGTGCAGCGGGCGATCCGCGAGGCCAAACAGGCGGTGCCCGAGCTCTGCGTCATCGCCGACAGCTGCTTCTGCGAATACACCGAGCACGGCCATTGCGGCGTGCTCCACGGCCACGACGTCGACAACGACGCCACGCTGGAGAACCTGCAGCGGGAGGCCGTGTCCTATGCCGAGGCCGGCATCGATATCGTCGCCCCGTCCGGCATGATGGACGGCATGGTCGCCGCCATCCGCGAGGGCCTGGACGAGGCCGGCTTCGACCAGGTCCCCGTGATGTCCTATGCGGTCAAGTATGCCTCGGCCTATTTCGGCCCGTTCCGCGACGCCGCCGACTCCACGCCCGCCTTCGGCGACCGCGCCAGCTACCAGATGGATCCGGGCAATCGCCGCGAGGCCATGCGCGAGGCCATGCTCGACGTCGAGGAAGGGGCGGATATGCTGATGGTGAAGCCGGCGCTCGCCTATATGGACATCATCCGCGAGGTCAGGGACACCACCGACCTGCCGCTGGCCGTCTACAACGTCTCCGGCGAATACGCCATGATCAAGGCCGCCGCCGAGCGTGGCTGGATCGACGAGAGGCGTGTCGTACTCGAGACCATGACGGGCTTCAAGCGCGCCGGTGCGGACATGATCCTGACCTACCACGCACTGGACGTGGCGCGCTGGCTCAACGACAATCCGTATTCATGAGCGAGGACGAAGCCAAGCCCATCGAGGCGGAAGCCAGCATGCCGGAACCGGCCCCCGCCCCGAAGAAGAAGGGCAGGGCATCCCGTATCTTCGCATGGCTGCTGATGCTCATCGTGCTGGCCGGCATCGGCGGGCTGGGTTATCTGTATGCCGTACAGCATCCGCAGCGGCTGCAGGCCCTGATCCATCGCCTCACCCACCTCACCAAGCATCCGGCGCCGAGCACACCCCCGGCGACACCGGCATCCGCCCCCGCGGAGCCCACGCCTACCCCGGTAGTACCTGCCCCCCATCCCGCCCAGACCTCACCGGCCGCCATACCGAACCCGGCGGATGATGGCGCGGCATCGGCACAGGAACTGATGGCCGCCATACATCGGCTGCAGGACCAACTGCAGCGGGTCGAGGCCGGTAATACCCAGATGCGCCAGGCACTGGCCCAGCAGCAACGCATGGACCTGGACAGCCGGCTGCGGCTGATCGCCGACCCCGCCACGCGCCTGAAGCAGCTTTCCCTGCTCTGGCAGGACGTGTCGCTGTCGCCGGCGCTGTCCGGCAGCCAGCACGAGCAGGCCGTTTCCATGGCCGCAGCCGCCAACCAGGCACTGACCCAGAACGAATTGTGGCTGCAACACCTGGATCGGTTCATCGCCGAGACCGGCCAACCCGAATCCGGGCCGGACCTGATCCCCCACTTCAGCCACCCGTGGCTGGCCTGGCTGGCCGGCCAGTTCCACCTGCGCCCGGCCACCGGCAATGCGGACAAGGGCAGCGCCGTGCTGCACGAGCGGCTGGTGCGCATCCGCGACGGCATGGCCATCGAGTCCTGGCCGTCCGCCCATGACTGGCAGCCGGTGCGCGCCGAACTGGTACTGCTCGCCTCCGCGGCCCAGAAACCCGGGGCCGAGGCGCCGGCCGCGCTCGGGCTACCCGACGATTTCAAGGCCATGCGCCAGGCCGTCGCCAATCTGCATGCGATGGCCCGCCAATGGCTGGAGACCACACCATGAGGTTCGCGCTGATGCTGCTGCTGGCGCTGGCCGCCACCATACTCTTGACGCTGATGCCGAACGTGGCCGACCAGATGATCCGCATCCAGGCCTTCGGCTGGGTGTTCGAGGCGCACCAGGGGGCCTTCATCGTCGCCCTGCTCGTGCTGCTCGCCGTCTTCTGGCTTGTGCGCGCCCTGATCTCCGCCCTGGTTGCCGGCCCCGGACAGGTCTGGCAGGGGCTACGCGCCGGCAGTCGCAGGCGCCGGGAGGCGCATCTGCGCGAGGGCCTCGCCGCCTGGCTTGACCTGCGCGACGACCATGGGGCCAAGGCCATGCGCAAGGCCAGCGGTGTCATTCCGGACTGGGCCCTAGGCATGCTGCGCATCCTGGCGATCCCGGCCAAGGATCAGGAACTGCCGGGCCAGCATGCCGATCCGCTGCACGTGGCACTGGCCGCCCGCATCGCCACCGACCCCGGCACCTCGTCCAGGCCGGACCCGGCGCGTCGCAAGGCGCATCTGGAGGCCTGGCTGAGCGTACATCCCGGCGCCCCGCTGGCGCTGCAGCGCCTGGCCGATCTGGCCGAAGAGGAAGGCGACTGGACCACGGCCGGCCGCATGCTCGAAGAGCAGTGGAAACGGGGACACCGCGCCGGATCGGGCATCAAGCTGCGCCTGGCACGCGCCTATGTGGCGCAGGCGGCGCAGGATCCTGCGCAGGAGATGCACCACTTGCGCAAGGCCTTGCGCCTGGCCCCCGACGATGCCGAGGTGGTGGCGGCGATGGGGCATGCCATGCTGCGTGCCGGCAACCTGACCGCGGTGCAGAAGCTGTGGCTGCAGCATGTCGAATCTCACGGCGATATGGGCATCGCCAGGGAGCTGTTGTCCCTGTACCGCGAGGATGCCATGAAGCAGTACCGCCGCATGGAGGGCAAGGATGCGGCCGGCATGAATGCCACCTACCAATGGCTGCGCGCCCAGCTGGCCCAAGCCGCCAATCTGCCGGGGCTGGCGCGCGACCATCTGCAGGCGCTGCTCGATCTGCACCCCGGCCCCATGGCCTGGCAGGCGATGGGCGACTGGCACGCGGCCCAGGGCGACTGGCAGCAGGCGACACGTTGTTACCAGCAGGCCCTGGACAGCGGCGCAAAACCCGACTAGACCATAGGTATTAGCGGTTCTCTTGAGCCGCTGGTGGCCACCGACGGGTGGCCACCTTTTTTGTCACACAGATGCCATCTTGGATTCATGTGCGCTTAATGTCGCCAGGACAGTTTCGGCGCATCGGCCCCCGACAACGGCGCGATGCGAGGCATAATGAAAAACGCAATCCTGATTTCGGTACTGTGCACGGTGGCGGGTTGCGCCCTGGACAGCCCCAAGGACCTGGCCATGTGGCACTATCGGCAGGATCCAGCGAAGAGCACGGCGATGAACGTGGCCCTGGCCACCGGCCTGACCGATGGCAAGCCCGGCTCGCTGCGCGACGGCCATGGCGATCCGCACGACCTGGCCGACGGGTGCGAACAGATCAGCTATGGCCGCACGGCGGCGGGGCTGGCCGCCAGCGGCAGGGATGCCGCCGTCGACGTGGAAACCGGCCTGCTCGGGGATGCGCCGCCGACGGACGACCAATCCACGCCTCATATCTATGCCTTCATGCCCAAGCGGGAGGCCGGCAACGGCTATGCCGCCGCCACCCGGTTGCAGGGCATGGTCACCCAGGCCATGGCCAAGGCACTGGTCCTGCAGGGATTCCGGACGCGCGCCGGCGACCCCGAGACCGATGACGCCTTCACCATCGTCGGCGGGCATTGCGGCGAGAATGGCATCCGCTGCACCGGCGATGCCGAGTTCAGCTATATGCCGATGAATATTCTCGCCCGCTCCCGCTGGGACGGCGGGGTGAGCCTGGCTCAGGCCCCCGACTTCGTCGGCGGCGGCCCGGCCTGGTTTTTCCGGGGCTCCGCCGGCATCGGCGCCATCCGCGATGCCGACCACCGCCGGCCCGACACCCTGGATAACGGTGAGGTACACCTTGCCGATGCCGGGCTGGACATGGCCAGACTGTACCGGGACATGACCCGCTTCCTGCCCGCCTGGGTCTACATCTACGACCCGGATGCCGGCGGCCGCCCCGCCATGTTCAGCCAGGACCGGATGCTGCGCTTCACGGCACCGAGGCCCCATGCCCTGGCCAAGGAGGCCGACCGGCACCGCGGCTAGGGCCTGCAAACAGGCCCTAATGGCCTGAATTCTTGTGGGCTGACGATGTGCCGGGCCGGTGCTAGCTTGGCGGCCCGCTATGAATATGCCCATCGACCAGAACCGGCTGGCACGGTCTTCCAGCCCCTACCTGCTGCAGCACAAGGACAATCCGGTGCACTGGCAGCCGTGGGACGATGCCGCCCTCGCCGCGGCCAAGGAACTGAACCGGCCGATCCTGCTGTCCATCGGCTATGCCACCTGCCACTGGTGCCACGTGATGGCCCGCGAGTGCTTTGAGGATCCGCGCATCGCCGCACAGATGAATGCCGATTTCGTCTGCATCAAGGTCGACCGCGAACAGCGGCCGGATCTCGATGCCATCTACCAGGGGGCGGTGCAGGCCCTGGCCGGCCATGGCGGCTGGCCGTTGACCGTGTTTCTGACCCCGGACCGGCAACCGTTCTATGCCGGCACCTATTTCCCGCCCACCGACCGCTACGAGCTGCCCGCCTTCCCGCGCCTGCTGGGTGCCCTGGCGCATGCCTGGACGGCGCGCCAGAGCGAGATCGACCACAATGCCGAGCAGCTGACGGCTGCCATCCGCTCCCGGCACGCGGCAGATCCGGCCAGCGACATGCCGCCGCCCGAGCCCGTCGGCTCGGTGGCCATGTGGATGCACGAATACGATGCCGAGCACGGCGGCTTCGGGCCGGTGCCGCGCTTCCCGCAGCCCCCGGTGCTGACGATGATGCTCGATCTTTCGCTGCTGACCCGCCGCACCTCCGCCGCCGACGCCGTGCATCACACGCTCGCCGCCATGGCCGCCGGCGGCATCTTCGATCACATCGGCGGCGGCTTCCACCGCTACAGCGTCGACGATCGCTGGCTGGTGCCGCATTTCGAGAAGATGCTGTACGACAACGCCCAGATGCTGGGCCTGTATGCCAGAGCCCAGGTCGCCCGGCCGCATGCCGCCTATCTGCGGGTCATCCGCGATACCGTGTCCTGGCTGACCGGGGAGATGCGCGATGCCGACACCGGCCTGTTCTATGCGGCGCAGGACGCCGATGCGGAGCATCAGGAGGGCCTGTTCCATACCTGGACGCTGGCGGAGCTTTCGCAGGCATTGTCCCCGGAGGATCTGGAGCTGTTCGTCCGCCACTACGGCATCACGGCCGAAGGAAACTTCGAGGGGCGCAACATCCCGCACCGCGAGATCGATGACGAGACCGGTGCGGACGAGAAACGCCTGTCCACCATACGCAAGGCCCTGAACGCGGTGCGCCTCGAGCGCATCCGCCCGGAGACCGATACCAAGCTGCTGACCGACTGGAACGCGCTGACCATCGCGGGCCTGGCCGAGGCCGGCCGCCGCCTGGACATGCCCGAGCTGCTGACCATGGCCAGCGACAACGCCCGCACCCTGCTCACCGGCATGGTCGATGCCGAGGGCCGGGTACTGCACTGCCAGCACCGCGGACACAAGGAGCCCGAACGCTTCGCCGATGATGCCGCCGCCCTGGCCTGGGCCCTGCTGGTCTTGCACGAAACGACCGGCGAGGCCCAATGGCTTCGTGATGCGGTGCGCATCGCCGACCGCCTGTTCGCCGATTTCGCGCTGGAGGGCGGTGCCATCACCATGACCGCCAATGATGGTGAGGCCCTGCTGCAGCGCCCGGTGCCGGTGTTCGACAACGTGGCACCCTCGGCCAACGGCATGGCCGCGCGCCTGTGCGCCGCCCTGTACGGCCTGAGCTCGGAGGAGCGCTGGCGCCAGCGCGCCGAGGGCATCTGCCGCGCCCTGGCCTCGCACCTGGCCCATGCCCCGGGCTCGGTGCCCATGCTGACCCTGGCCCGCCTGGCGCTGGCCACCGGCACCCCGCACCTGCAGATCCGCGGCGATGCGGCGCCGGAGCTGGCCCGCATCTACTGGTCCGGACTCTATCCGCTGCTGCAGGTGGGCTTCCCGGATGCCGGGCCGGATGGTGCCACGCTGTGCGCCGGCACCACCTGCCAGCCGCCGCTGAGCGATGCCGCCACCCTGCATGCGGCGCTCGGCGAGCTGCGCCATGCCCTGCTCGCCGACGTCGACAGCAACCCGGTCGTGCGCATCGGCTAGGACCTCGGCCCTAGCCCGTTCGCCTTTTGCATGCCGAGGCCCTAGATTCCGGCGCATGCCTGCAAACGCTCCCATCGGCGTATTCGACTCCGGCATCGGCGGCCTGTCCGTGCTGCGCGAGATCCGCGCCCTGCTGCCCCACGAACAACTGATCTATATCGCCGACTCCAGGCATATGCCCTACGGCAGCAAGGCCCAGGCCTTCATCCAGGCGCGCGCCCTGACACTCTCCGAATTCCTGTGCCAGCAGCAGGCCAAGGCCATCGTCGTGGCCTGCAACACCGCCACGGCCGCCGCCGCCGAGCTGTTGCGCGGGCGCATGACACTGCCGGTGGTCGGCATGGAGCCGGCCGTCAAGCCGGCCGCCGCCGCCAGCCGCAACGGCCACATCGGGGTACTGGCCACCGAGGGCACGCTGAAGAGCGCGCGCTTCGCCGCCCTGCTCAGCCGCTTCGCCGACGGCCTGGCGGTGCATACCCAGCCCTGCCACGGCCTGGTAGAGCTGGTCGAGCGCGGACAGGAGGACAGCCCGGCCGCCCGCATGCTGCTCAAGCGCTACCTGGCGCCATTGCTGCATGCCGGTGTCGACACCATCATCCTCGGCTGCACCCATTATCCGTTTTTGAAGCCGCTGATCACCGAGATTGCCGGCCCGGACATCGCCCTGATCGATACCGGAGCCGCCGTCGCCCGTCACCTGAGGCACCGCCTGGAGCAACAGGCGCTGCTGGCCCCCCAGGCCCAGCAGGGCCAGGCCGCATTCTGGACCAGCGGTGATACGGCACAGCTGCAGCCGGTGATCGCCCGCCTGTGGCCGGAGCCGGTGGTCGTGCAGGCGCTGCCGCCGGCCGCCATTTCCGATCAGCTTTCCGCTCAGTAGGGGATCACCCGCCCGTCGAAGGCGACGAGCGCCCCGGGCTCATAGTCGCCGATATGCGCGATGACCGAGGCCATGCCATCCACCGACTCGGACACGTCGACGAGGCCGGCGTGATCGGTCATGTCCGTGCGCACCCAGCCCGGATGCAGGGTGATGACGCGCACCCCGGCCGGGGCCAGGTCGATGGCCATCGACTTCGAGACGATGACCAGCGCCGCCTTGGCGGCCCGGTACGCATAGCTGCCGCCGCTGCTGTTGTCGGTACTGGAGCCCATCTTGGAGCTGATGTTGGCGATCACGCCCCCGGCGGCGGCAACCCTGTCCTTCAGCGCCTGCACCACGCGCAGCGGCCCCACGCAGTCGACCGCGAACACCTGCATCATGTCCTCGGGCTTCACCGCTTCCAGTGACTGCGCATGCTGCCCGTAAATACCGGCGTTGTTGATCAGCAGGTCGATACGATCCGGCAGCCCGGCCAGCGGCAGATCCGCCATGATATCCAGGCGCACCGGATGCAGGCGTGCCCCGGCCAGATCCGCCAGGCCGCCGGCCTCACTGCGGTATCCGGCCCAGACCTCGCAACCCTGATCCAGATAATGGCGCACAAAGCCGAGGCCGATGCCGCGGTTGGCGCCGGTGATCAGCACGTTCATATTTCCCCCCTTGCCGGCATGGCATCGACACGCCGTCTGCTGTTACACTGCGTCAATGCCTAGCCTAGCCAACCCGGCTTTCGCGCGCCAAGACCTGCGCCGGCTGCTGACCGGCAACCGGGTCGACCGCCTGCTGCTGGCCCTCGGCCTCGCCGGCATCGTCGCCCTCTGGCTGTGGATGCAGCAGGGTGCTGCCGCCGGCCCGCCGATGGTGATGATCTACCACGGCAAGCAGCTGCTGGCCGAATACCCGATCCCGAGCGAAGGCCCGCCGATCCACGTGCACGCAAAGGGGGATATCGGGGTCTCGGACATCGTCATCGACACCCATGGCGTACATTTCGCGCACAGCCCCTGCACCGGCAAGCAGTGCGTGCTGGCCGGTACCCGCGACCATGCGGGCGACATCATCGCCTGCGTGCCGAACCGCATCATGGTCAGCATCCAGGGCGCGGATGCCGGCGGCTACGACGGCACGGTGGAATAGTCGATGCCCGCTCTCGTGCTCGTTCGCCCCCGCCTCGATGACCTGCGCGCGCAGGCCCGCTGGCTCTCCCTGCTGCTGGTGGCCATCGGCCTGCACGTGTTCGAGTCCGCCCTGCCGAACCTCGGCCCCTGGTTCAAGCCGGGCCTGGCCAATATCGTCACGCTGATGACCCTGGTCATGCTCGGGCCCCGAGCCGCCATCACCCTGGCGCTGGGGCGCGTGTTGTTGGGCAGCATGTTCATCGGCACGCTGCTGACGCCAACCTTCTTCCTCAGCCTCGGCGGCACCATCGCCGCCACCGCCGTCATGCTCACGACCTGGCGCTGGCTGCCGGGCGTCAGCCTGCTCGGCATCAGCCTGCTGGCGGCACTGGCACATATGGTGGCTCAGTTCGCCGTCGTCGAGCACTTCTATATCCAGCAGCCAGCGCTGTACCACCTGCTGCCACCGATGCTGCTGCTGTCCGCCGCCACCGGCTGGGTCAATGGCGCGCTTGCCACCTATCTTTGCGCTAGAGTGCAGCCGTGATCGACGAAGACGCCGCCCTGGAACGCCGCCGCCTCGGCACCGCCCTGATTGCCAGCATCGCCATGCATGCGCTGCTGGTGCTGCTGATCGCCGTTGCCCATCGCGATCACCCGCTGCCCAAGCGGCAGACGCCACAGTCGATGGATGTGGTGATGCTGAACCCGAACCTGAAGGATTTGACGACCCCGCCGAAGAATGCGCACACGATCTCCAACCGCAATGCCGCCGGCTCGAGCAAAAACGCCATGGACAACCTGACGCGCGCCGCGCGCAGCCCGATGGCCGGCAACCAGCCGCAGCGCCGCAAGCCGACGCCGCCGACCGGGCCGCGCACGCCGCCGCCGATGCCGGAACCGGCCCCGCAGCAGCGCACGCGTACCCTGGCCCGGCGGGACATGAGCGAGGACAACAACGCCCCTCCCCAGCCGCGACCGAGGAAGGCGGCGCCGCGGCATCCGCCGCTGCCGAAGGTGCCGCTGGCCGACCTGATGCCCTCGAACATGGCCCTGGCCGAACTGTCCCGGGATTTCGAGCGCGAACGCCGCCTGAAGCAGATGCTGAACAAGACGGCGGACATCCCGATCAACACGCGCAAGGCCAGGTACGCTCCGTACGCACGATCCCTGGTGCAGGCGCTGGAGAACCAGTGGCGCCCGGGACAGGCGAATTACGGGGACTACACCGCCGATGACCGGCGGGTGCTGATGCGCGTCACCATCAAGGGCAACGGTGATCTCGACGGGCTGGAGATCCTGCGCCCAAGCCCGATCCAGCAGCTGAATGAGAGCGCCGTCGCCGCCGTGCATGCCGCCGCCCCGTTCCGGCCGCTGCCGAGTTCCTGGGGCCTGGACAGTGTCAGCTTCTACCTGACCTTCGAGGTCGTCGATGACCACTTCGTCTTCCATGCCGCTTACTGAGCGGGCTCCGGCGCTGCTCGCCTGGTATGCGCAGCACGCCCGCGACCTGCCCTGGCGGCGCACGCATGACGCCTACGCCATCTGGATCTCGGAGATCATGCTGCAGCAGACGCAGGTACGCACGGTGGTCCCGCGCTACACGGCCTGGCTGGCGCGCTTCCCCGATGCCACCACGCTGGCACAGGCGGAAAGCCATGAGGTCATGAAGGCCTGGGAGGGGTTGGGCTACTACCGCCGCGCCCGCATGCTGCACGAAGCGGCGCGTATCATCGTGCGCGATCACGCTGGCGCCTTCCCCATCGCCTTCGCTGATGTCCTGGCCCTGCCCGGCATCGGCCGCTCCACCGCCGGCGCCATCGCCTCGTTCTGCCAGGGCACATGCACGCCGGTACTGGACGGCAACGTCAAGCGCGTCATCCGCCGCTGGCATGATACCGAGGCCCCGGAGCGCTCGCTCTGGGCCCTGGCCCAGCAGGCCATCGATGCCGCCCCCGACCCCGCCACCTGGAACCAGGCCATGATGGAGCTCGGCGCCACCCATTGCGGCCCGAGGCGGGCCGAATGCGCCGCCTGCCCCGTTGCCGCCACCTGCGCTTCGGCATTCCGCGCCCGCACCAGCCCCGGCAAGGCCACGCCCGTGCGCGACGTGCATTGGCGGGTCTCGCTTCACTCCTGCCCCGAACGCGGCCTGTGGCTGACACAGCGGCCCAGCCCCGGCATCTGGGCCGGACTGTGGGCACCACCGATTCAGGAGCTTGCCACCGTACCCGACGAGGCCCCGGCGCATATCCACACGCTGACCCATCGCCGTCTGCACCTGTATGCCGCCCCCATCGACACGGAGCCGGCGGGTGACGGCCGCTGGTTCCCTCGCCTCGACGAAGCGGCGATGCCGACCGGCATCCGCCGCCTCTTGGCCAAACAATTGGCCAAGCAGGGCATGCCCGCATGATGCGATTCAGCGTGCATATCGCCGCCGCGACGATGCTGCTGTGCCTGGCCGCATGGCCGGTGCAGGCCGCCACCCCCACCCATGGCATGGTCGTGGCCGCCGAGCCGCAGGCCGCCGAGGCAGGCCGGGCGGTGCTCGATGCCGGCGGCAATGCCTTCGATGCCGCCGCCGCTACGGCGCTGGCCATCGGCGTCGTCGAGCCGCAATCCTCCGGCATCGGCGGCGGCGGCTTCTTCCTGCTCTATATCGCCAAACAGAAGCGCTACGTCATGATCGATGCGAGAGAGACTTCCCCTCAGCTGGCCGGGCATGGTGAAATCTATCGCACGCATTCGAGCATCGACGGACCGCAGGCCGCAGGTGTCCCCGGCCTGATCGCCGGCGTGGACCGCCTGATCGGCCGCTACGGCCGCCTCGGCCGGAGTCGGGATGCGGCGGCCGCCATCCGCCTGGCGCAAAACGGCTTTCCCGCCACCGCCCGCTACCGGCGCCTGGCCACCTGGCGGCGCCAGGCCCTGCTCGCCTCGAAAGCCCGCGACATCTACCTCGACCACGGCCAGGTGCCGGCGGCAGGCTACCTGGTGCGTCAGCCGGCCCTGGCCGGGACCCTGAGCCGCTTCGCCCGGCTCGGTGCCCGCGATTTCTACCGGGGAAAGACGGCGCACCGCCTGATCGCCGACATGCGCCAGACCGCCGGCGCGAACCGGGTTCTGTCGGTCGACTTTCACTCCGGCCAGATTCAGGGCTTCTTCGACATACCGGTGGACCACCTGGTGGCGGCGCCGGTGCTCGAGGACTACCTGAAGGCGCACGCCGACCCGCGAGGCTTGGTGGTCGTGGCGCCCGACGCGGGGCGCGTCAAGGTCGCCGAGCGCTACGCCCAGCACCTGGGGTGCGACCTGGCACTGGTGCACAAGACGCGTCCGCGCGGAACCACCAACGTGGCCGAGGCCCGTCACATCGTGGGTGACGTGCGCGGTCGGCACTGCGTGCTCATCGACGACCTCATCGACACGGCGGGCACCATCGTGGCGGCGTGCGACTTGTTGAAAGAGCATGGTCCCGAGGACATCTGGGTCATGGCGACCCACGCGGTGTTCTCGCCGCCGGCCGTCGAGCGGCTCTTCAACGCCCCGGTGAGCCG
>OFHG01000136.1_pt1 | contig 32115 bp, 28 predicted proteins | sample 1521931 | NCBI WGS metagenome assembly OFHG01 (sample SAMEA2468438, study PRJEB22500) | soil metagenome | biome: Glassland; feature: Farmland; material: Clay | place: Australia | collected 2013-01-31 | depth 0.55 m
CAAGAATCATTATTATGACGGCGGTGGACCTCACTGAGGTACAGATGAGATACCTGCACAATAACGCCTGCCATTTCCTGCCGAAACCGTTCAATCTTGAGGATGTGCGGTCGCTCGTGTATGATATCTCCAAGCCGGAGGACGCGGCAGCTCACGAAGCATAGCTCCTTGCCCCCGAAACCTCATCGGAGGAAAGACGGGGCCACGGCCCTTACCCGCCTTTTTCTAACCCGAACTTTTTTACTTGGTACCGCAGGGTGTCATAGCTGACTTGGAGGAGCTTGGCCGCCTGCGTCTTGTTGTATTTTGATCGTTCGAGCGCCTGCCGGATAAGGCTCTTCTCGACTTCCTCGAGGGAAATTCCCGTTTCGGGAAGAACGAAGCTGCCGTCGTTCCCCTGCACCGGGTTCCCCGGCGCGCCGGTCAGCCAGCCCGGCAGGTGCCGGGGGAGAATGACCTCGGCGTTTTCCAGGACGACAAGCCGCTCGACGAGGTTTCGCAGCTCCCTGACATTGCCCGGCCAGGAGTACGACATCAGGATCGCCTCTGCTTCAGGGGAAAAGCTCTTGATCGCCCTCTTATTATACTGCGCGGTAAAGGAAGCAAGAAAACTTCCCGCAAGTATGGAGATGTCCTCTTTTCTCTCCCGCAGGGGAGGAACCTGCAGATAGAACGTGCTCAGCCTGAAGAAAAGATCGCCCCGGAACTCGGCCGTTTCCACGGCTTCTGCCAGGTTCTTGTTCGTCGTGGCGATTACCGTTGTATTGAGGGGGATTTCTTCGCTTCCGCCGACATGCCGCACCGTCCTCTCTTCCAATACCCGCAGGAGCTTCGCCTGGAGACTCAGCCTCATGTCCCCGATCTCGTCGAGGAGAATGGACCCTCCGGTGGCCAGTTCAAACAGCCCCTTTTTATCGGACTTGGCATCGGTGAAGGCCCCTTTTTCATGACCGAAGAGTTCGCTCTCAAGGAGGGTTTCAGGCAGCGATGCGCAGTTGATCTGGATGAAGGGCGCGAACCCGGACCCGGTCAGGCCGTGCATCATTCGGTGGGCGTACCGGGCAAATAACTCCTTTCCGGTCCCGCTTTCCCCGGTGATGAGTATGCTCGAAACCGACGCCTTCGCGATCTTTTCGATCATTGATTTTAATTCCCGGATGGCGCCCGATTCTCCGATGATCTCCCGGTCGAACAGTTCTGAATTGACTTTCCTGAGATAGGTGACCTCCTCCTTCAGCTTTCCTTTCTCCATAATATTTCGGAGAACAATCTTCACCTCGTCGACGTTGAACGGCTTGGTAAGATAATCCACCGCGCCCAGCTTCATTGCCTTCACCGCGGTCTCCGCGGTATCATCCGCCGTCAACATAATGACCTGCGGGGGGACCTCCAGTTCCACAATCTCTTTCAGAATATCGATACCGTTCCGCTCAGGGAGGTTGATGTCGAGAAGGACGATATCGGGAAACCAGGACTTGATTTTACCCACGATACCGTCTACGCCGGTCGCCGCGCGGATCTCGTATCCGCCGCTCTTCAGCATTCGCGAGAGCATGGAGACGATAAGCTCGTCGTCATCGACAAGAAATATCCTTCCCTTACTCTTCATACCGGCTGCGCCCTTTCCCATGGTCATAGGGGAGGCTTATTCTAAACCTGGCCCCACCGCCCGCGTTGTCTTCGATGCTGATCTTCCCCCCGTGTTCTTCAATCAACCGTTTTGAAATCGCCAGTCCCAGGCCGGTCCCCTTCGACTTAGTTGTGAAAAACGGCTGAAAAATCTTGTCCCGGATTGCGGCGTCTATGCCCTTTCCCGTATCGGAGATATCTACCGTTATGGTATTCGTCGCCTCGCCGCACGAGGTTTTCAAAGCCAACGCACCTCCCCCGGGCATGGCGTCGATGGCATTTAAAAGCAGGTTCATAAATACCTGCTTCAGTTGCATCGGGTCGCCTATGATTTCCGGAAGGTCATGGCAGAACTCTTTCACCATGGTTATCCCGCCCGGCGCGCCGGGGGCAAGGGAGCGGTTTTTCAGCACCAGCTGCGCGGCCGCATCGAGAACGGCATTAAGGTTCGTATCGGTAAATTGGGGCTCGGGAGGCCGGGCAAAATTGAGCAGCCCTTGTATCAAACCTTCAATGCGTTTGATTTCGTCGATTACCTTGAAGAGGACACCCCGGTCCTCTTCCGGCAAGTAGGGTTCCTCGGAGAGGACCTCCATCGTGACCTTAATGCCCGCGAGGGGGTTCTTGATCTCATGCGCCAGCCCCGTGGCCAGCTCTCCCGCCGTTCTGATCTGCTGAGCCCGCTGCAGCGCTTCTTCCGCCTGTTTTCTCTCGGTGATGTCACGATCGATCGCGAGGATGTATTTATGACCGCCGACCTCGAATACCCCGGCGCTGATCTCGACGGGGAACACCGTGCCGTCTTTAGTGCGGTGGGTGACCACGGTCTGAAGCCGCTCCCCGGCCAACAGGCGCTCAATGCGTATGGGAATTCCCAAGGCGGCATCCGGCGTGTCGAGATCCTTAATATTCATCGCCAGGAGTTCTTCTGCGGTGTAGCCGTGCATCATTGCCGCGGCCTGGTTGGTTTTCAGGATTTTGCCGACCTGGTCCCCTTCGGCATCCAGAATGAAGATGGCATCGACCGCGCTCTCGAACAGAAGACGATAGCGTTTTTCGCTCTCCTCTATCTCCCTCATGTTTCCCTTGAGAGAACCCGCCATGTCGTCGAAGGCGATCGCCAGCTCTTTAAACTCGTCCTTCAGTCCGACGATGCGGTGATCCAGGTCGCCGGCCTTCAATCGTTTCGTTGCATTGAGGAGAATATTGATTGGTTTCGTAAAACCGCGTATCAGCGTGAACGCCAGGCCGATGCTTAGCAACGGCCCTATAGCAACAAGCGCCATCAGGATTGTCCTCATCCGGCTTGCCTCCCGCAGCGCTGTTTGCGTCCGCTCGTTGAGCTTGTGGCTCGTCAGGGTGATCATGGTGTTCACTTGTTTAACAAGCTCATCCCCGACAACATAGGCGTAATCCTCATCAACCTGACGTCTTCGCGCGCTCGCCTGCGGCGTCCACACCCTGCTTAAGGCGCGATCATACTCCTCGACCCGGTCATTCAAATCCCGGAGCCGCACACTCACACTCTCTGTATGGTGGCACTCGGAACAGGAGTTGATCGTTTTCCTCATTTCACTTATATGACGTCCGACCGTTTCGGTGCTTTGCGCGCGTCGCGTATTGTGCAAATAGAGATCTGTTTGTACGCTGCGGATATTCAGCAACAGATGCTCCCGAAGGATCTCAACCTGGTGGAGCAGTACCAATTGGTTGAACCGTGACGTGTTGGCGCCGATCGCCTGGATGAGATAGAGTCCGCCGAGGACCATGACGAAGGAAAACGCACTCAGGATTATGATTATTTTCTTCTTCATTAGTTGGGAATATTCCCTGTATGAAGATTAAGGCCGAGGATTCGCAGACGGGCTTGAAGCCGCCACCGGCAGTTTCGCACCGGGAACTCCTTGATTTTTTTTAATAAAGAACCGCAGAAATTCTTGATCATGATAACCCAGATATCAGACGCTGTCAATATCTCGATTTATAAATGTCGACTGAAGGCAGATGTTCTGCTGATGTTATGCATACTGCCCCGCCGCATGGCCCGATGCCCAGGCCCAGTGAAGGTTGTACCCTCCCAGGAGCCCCGTAACATCCAGTACCTCGCCGATAAAGTACAGTCCCGGCGCCTTCTTCGACTCCATGGTCTTGGATGATAGCTCGACAGTGTCGACTCCTCCGGCCGTTACCTCGGCGCTCTGGTATCCTTCTGTGGCGGCCGGCCTGATCGTCCATGAATGAAGCTGGCTTGCGATAAGTCGTAGCTCCTTATCGGAATATTGCACGATTGGTTTTGACGGCAGGTAAAGATCGCACCAGGTCTGTGCAAACCGTTTGGGGAAAAATTGGTTCAGCAGCGTTCGCATCTCCATGGTGCTCTGTCGTTTCGCGTTGAATGCCGCCGCAACGTCGGTTTCCGGCAAGAGGTCAATCAGGATCGGGGTGCCGGGCTTCCAGTACAATGAGGCCTGCAGGACCGCGGGGCCGCTGACGCCCCGGTGTGTAAAAAGGATGTTCCCGCGAAACCGGGCGCCTCCGCACTCGACAACGGAATAAATCGAAATGCCCGCCAGGTCCCGGAAGATCTTCTGCTCGCGCCCGGAGAAGACCACGGGTACGAGAGCAGGCTTGACGTCCGTGACCCGGAGCCCGAATTGCCTGGCTATGCTGTGACCAAAGCCGCTCGCCCCGAGGCCCGGGTAGGAAAGCCCTCCTGTTGCAATGACGAGGGAGACGGACTGGAATGTTCCCCGGCCCGTTGCGACCCTGAACACATCGGTCTTTTGGATTTCCGTTACCCGGCACGACAGAAGCGTCTCAACGCCGGCGCGCTCGCACTCTCGCCGGAGCATGCCAAGGATGTCATGGGAGCTTTTTACGCAAAAAAGCTGGCCCGCTTCTTTTTCGTAATAGGCGATCCCCTCCTTGAGCACGAGGGAGATGACGTCGCGGGGCGTAAACCGCGCGAGTGCGGACTTGCAGAAATGCGGGTTCTCCGACAGGTAGTGCTCTGCGGTCATGTTCAGGTTCGTGAAGTTACACCGGCCCCCGCCCGAGATGAGTATTTTAGAGCCCATGCGCTCCGCGTGGTCGAGCACGAGCACGGAACGGCCGCGTTTTCCGCACTCTGCGGCGCACATCAGCCCCGATGCGCCCGCGCCGATGATGATGACGTCTTTTTTTATCGTATCCGAAATTTTTTGGACCACGGGCATGGAGAGTACTATACCGAGGGAAGAGAAAAAAACCAAGAAGATTTACAAAGAAGATTTACAAAGCGATGAAGGGGGAAAAGAGGCTGACGATCTAATCAACCTGAAAAAAATTTGCCGCCCGGCCGCGGAGATCACGCGGAACGGCGATTGAAGGTCCTTCCGGCGTCCTCCGCGTCGCCCTGGTGAAATGGTACGGTCCGGCCTGCCGCATCAGGCGGTGCGGCATCCGGCCTATACCGCAACCTGCCGTTTGCTGACCGCCACCCGGGCAGCCTGCGGTCCCTCTGTTCCCTGCTCCTCAACGAACGTCACGTCGGCCCCGACTTTCAATCGGCCGAAGTCCCCGTTCAGGACGCTGTTTTGATGGAAGTAGATCTCCCGCTCGTCCGGCGTCTCGATGAACCCGTAATGCTCGTCCGGGAAAAGCCTGATGATGCGGCCGCTCTGCGGCCCCTGGTGAATCTTGATATCGCCGCGCTCGCGTCGCGCATGCTCCTCGAGCCGCCTGCTCGCCGTGTTAAAAGCATCGCGGATCGCGACGTAGACGTCTTCGTTCTCTTCGCGGGTAACTGCCAGCTCCTTGCGGGGCACGGTGATATCGATCCGCACGCCGAAAAGCTTGCCCTGGCGCTGGCGCCGCTGCGTGCTGTCGACCACGACCCTGCAGCTCATGATCCGGTCGTAAAATTTGTCGAGCTTGGCGGCTTTTTCATTGATGTGCGTTTCGATCGCTTCGGAAGGCGGGATATTGCGGAAGGTAACCTGTAAGGGAAGTCTCATAGTTGCGCCTCCAATCCGTAAAACCTGGTGCACGTTCTCTGATTAAACCGTAGCACAAAACGGCGCACCTGTCAAACCACACGAACTGGTCGATACGGGACGCTCCGTCTCGTGCCAAGAGGCTATTTCCTCAGCCTCACCCTCGCCTTTTTCAGAAGAACGGCGGGCACATAGGAAGACTTGAAGACCCGCAAGTTCTCCTTGTCCAGGTCCTGCTCGAGATTCAAATATTTATAGGATGGCGGAAGGATCCTGGCGAAGTTGTTGAACAAATACTGATAGACGCCCTTGAACTTCGTCCGCGCCTTGGCAAAGTGAAGCACAAAGGTCTCCGGGCCCAACTCCTCTCCGAGCACAAAACCCGCCGGCTCGTTGTCCGCATAGTAGATGCCGCCGCAGAGAACGAGTTCCTCGTACCGGTCGAGGGCCTCAAGGCAGGGTCCGTAATCCGTCTCGTCCTTTTTCATTTCCGACGCTGCCAGCCAGTCGTTCAATATAAAGCGCGCCTCGTCGAGCCGGTCGTTGGTGAGCGGCCGGGCGTCGTGCGTGTAGTGTTCGAGGAACTGCTTGAGCAGGTTCCTTTTTTTATGGAGACGCCGCCCCCGGTAGGTGCTCATTTTGTCCACGGTATAAACGTAGTCGGCATCGCCGACCGCGAAGGCCACGTCGAACTCCCCCGGATCGAACGCCCTCAGCCACTCTTCCGGCAGGGGGAACAGAAACTCGACTCCTTGCATCAGCTCTTTGAGGTAGGCGGCATCGAGCTGACGCACATCCGACGTGGGCATGAGATAGGAATGTCCGTCGTAGGATTTCCCTTTGATGAAAATCTCGGTATCGAATATCACCTCGTAGTCATGATTTGCCCGGAACAGGTAGAGGTTCGCGAAGGTATACTCGGACAGAGCGGTATGGACGGCCTTGAGCCGCGGAACGAGGAGGTCTTTATGCACGATGCTTAGCTTTTCCGCCCTCATACTTTAACTATAATGGATGCCGGATTTTTGTCAAGCCTTTGTGGGCGACCTGCGGCCATCCGCGGTAAGGACCACAGCGCCCTTTGTGCAATGCGCGAGGCGTTATTTCATGAAAGCGACACTTGTCCATTTTATGCTATACTAATTATCAAGTAGACTTACGTATGCCATACCATCCCGGGAGGACGTATGCTCGTCATTGCGGACAATCTCAGCGTCAGGAATGCGGCTTATATGGAGGCGGTAAAAAAGAAGGACCGGAAAGCCATCGAGGCCATGGCGAAGGAGCTGGCGTCTCTCGGCGCGGAGATGATCAACATCCAGGTCTCGCGCGACGGCGTCGGGGATGAGGACGCCCTGCCCATGGCCGTGGAAGCCGTGCAGAACGGCGCACAGCTGCCCCTCTGCCTCGATTCGAGAAATGTAGCGGCGCTCAGGAAGGCCGTGCCGTTCTGCACGGAGCCGCCGATCATCAACTACCTGTCCGCGGACGAGAAAGATCCCGATGAATTGCTCTCGCTGGTCGCGGAAACGAAATCAAACCTCGTCATCAGGGCGCTCAAGGGAACGGTGCCCACGACACTCGAGGCCAAGCTCATGATCATCGAGGACCTCGTCGAAAAGGCAAATGCCGCGGACATCCCGAACGAACGGCTCTTTGCCGACCCTTCCGTCGTGCATATCAGCAAGGGCATGGGGCAGGAGCACTTGCTCAACGCCCACGAAAGCATCGTCGTGCTGAACGAGATGGTGGATCCGCCGCTCAACACGTCAGTCTGGATCTCGAACGTGACGACAGGCTTGCCGAAAAAACTTAAGTCCACCGTGGCCACGGCCTACCTCAGCTACCTCGCGGGCGCAGGGCTGCATGCGGCCGTGATAAACGTAAAGGACCCGGAGCTCATGAAAACAGTGTATCTGATCAAGACCTTCCGCGACGAGATCACGTTTGCAGCCGGGGATTTGGGGTAGGAAGCTGCCTGATGGACGACGGACGACCGCTCGCTGCGCTCACTTGGACGATGGACGCGGGAAGCATTTTCGTCCTTCGTCCCTCGTCCGTCTTCCCTCTTCCTTCTTACTTGTCTCACCGCTGCGAGTATTCCTTCTGCACGTCCGGAATAAGCCGCTGATACTCCTCGTTGGGAATCTTCGAATTCCAGTTGCCCGTAACCATGCCGATTCCGATCACGAGATAAAAGAGCATGAGCAGTATAACAGGATAGAGCCACGGTTTTATCGTCCTCACCTTTTTGCCGGTCTTCAGCGAAAGGTCGAGAGCTCCCTCGGCGGGACAGCGGCTTACGCAGGTGAGGCAGCCGAAACATTCCGCGGATTTCACGACCACTTTGCTCTCCACGTCGACCAGCGTCGGGCAGTGCTTCGTGCAGGCGTGGCAATGAACGCACTTTTCATCATTCCGCCTGATCTTGAACGGGCTCAATCGGCCCACGAGGCCCAGGAGCGCGCCGTAGGGGCAGAGATAGCGGCACCAGAAGTTTTTATACAGGACCGAGAGTGCGACGAGCGCAACAAGGACCCACAGGGTAAGTGACGACATCTCGGTAAAGAACTTCATCATCCGCACGTCAACGACCTTGTAGTAATCGGTGATCATGAAGAGGAGCATCATGGTCGGCGCCATGGCGACCCCGATCAGAAACACAAAAAAACCCAGGAGAATGTACTTAAGCGACCGGAGGGCGATATCGGCAGACGGTCCAGGCTTGAAATTCTTGCCGAGGACCTTTTCACCGGCCATCCAGGCATACTGCGACAGCGTGCCGATCGGACAGATCCAGCCGCAGAAGCCCTTTTTCATGATCAGGGAAACGCCGACGATGGCGACGAACAGAATAAAACCCGATGGGTGCACCGGCTCGACAATGCCCGTAAAAAGAAAATACTTGAAAGCCATCAACCCGCCGATCGGCAGAAAGGCATCGACCGCCGCCGGCCTTTGGACAAAGGGGCGGCCCGGGACCTCGAAGTGCTGGACGAACTGGTAGAACCGGTAGCCGATAAAGAGCGTCACCACGACAAATCCGGCCTGCACCGCGTACCGCAGGAATCGGACATATGTTCTCTCCGTGTGCATTCTTCGCATGATACACTTTTCATGGTGCGACGCGTATGATTCGCGTCATATCGCTTTCGCCGCGCTCTATTTTCTTGAAAAGCATGCAGCGATACCAATGTGCATCCGAACCCTATCGTTCGTAAGTGGACACTATACAGCGCCCCTCAGAGTAAAGTAAAGTCAATTTTTTTATGTTCATTCGGCTGCGCTTGAGATCGATAATAGACTTTGCATTCGGCTGAAGAGTGTGCTATTTTTTATCATGCCGCATATTCTCGATGAGTTTTTCTACCCCGGGACCGTTGCCCTTATCGGCGCCACGGACAAGGCGACCAAACCCGGAAGGGCCATTCTCGAGAACCTTTCCCACTTCAATGGCGCGGTCTATCCCGTGAACCCCAATCATGGAACGCTGCTTGGCCACCGGTGCTATGCTTCGATCGCGGAGGTCCCGGAGGCGATTGATCTTGCCGTCGTTGCCCTGCCGGCTCCGCTCGTGGAGCGCGAAGTTGACGCGCTCAAGGCAAAAGGCGTCCGAAGGCTCATAGTCATCAGCTCCGGGTTTTCCGAGTCGGGCGAGGAGGGAGCGCGGATGCAGAAGCGCATCGCCGGAAAGATACAAGAATACGGCATGCGGCTGATCGGGCCGAATGCTCTCGGCATCTTCAACACGGACAACGGGTTGGACACCTTTTTCGTTTCCCGCGAACGGGTTTCGAGGCCTGTTGCGGGACGGCTCTCGATCGTCTCCCAGAGCGGGGCCATAACCGTGATCCTGATGGAGGCGCTCTCGCGCGACGGAATAGGCATAGCGAAGGCCGTTAACTACGGCAACCGGCTCGACGTCGACGACGCCGACTGCCTTGACTACCTCGCCGGCGATCCGCGGACCGGCGCAGTCGCTATGTATATGGAATCGGTTGCCGACGGAAAAAAATTCCTGCAGGCAGCTAAAAATTTCACGGCCGAGAAGCCGCTCGTTGTCTGGAAAGCGGGAAAATTCGAGACCGGGGCCTCGGCAGTGGCCTCCCACACGGCAACGCTCGCCGGACGGTATGGACTCTACCGGGCGGCCATTCGCCAATCCGGCGCGGTCGAGGCCTTCGGCTTCGACCACCTGGTCGATGCCGCAAAAGCCGTGGCCATCATGGACTATCCCTGCCTGGGCAACAGGCTTTTGATCGTGACGAACGGCGGCGGCATGGCTGTCGCCGCGGCTGATCAGGCAAGCCTGGAAGGGTTCGCCATGCCGCGCGTGCGGGAAGACGTACGGGAAAGGCTCAAACAGGCATTCCCTCCTTATTTTGTGCTGAACAACCCCATTGATATTACCGGCAGCGGTAAAGACGAGGATTTCTACGCTGCGCTCAAAGAAGCGCTTCCCCATTATGACGCCGCTGTCGTCATCGTGCTCATGGGCGCCACGACGGTGACGGAATCGGTAACGGCGTTGATCGCCCGCGCCTGCCGCGAGGCGGAGAAGCCGGTCACGTGCTGCATGCTCCAGGGGCTGGGATACACGCGGGAGGCCATGTCGGTGCTTTTGAAACTGGGCATTCCCGTCTACCCCTCGCCGGAGCGGGCGGTGCGCGCCCTCGCGACGCTCAGGACCGCGGCGTGCAGAGAGGCAAAAGTTGAGTAGTAGTTTTTACCACAGAGACACTGAGGTTAATTTTTTCAGAATATGACTACCCCGAGCGATATCATACAAGCTGCCCTGGCGGAAGGCCGCAAGGCCCTCTACGAGCATGAAGCGAAGGAACTTGCGCGCTCCGTCGGCATCATTGTGCCGAAATTCGAGGTTGTCGGCCGGGACGACGAGAAGGGCCTTCTCGCCGCGGCGGAGAGGCTCGGCTATCCCATCGCGGTCAAGGCAATATCGCCCGACATTCTGCACAAGACAGAAGCCGGAGCAGTCATGCTCGACGTCAAAAATAAAACACTGCTCACGTTGTCAATCAAACAGATCACGAAGGCCATCTCCCAGCGCCTGCCCAATGCTACGGTCCTTCATTTTTTACTCGAGAAGATGATGCCGTCCGGACCGGAGCTTTTGATCGGCGGCCTGCGCGACGAACAGTTCGGTCCGGCCCTGGCCTTCGGCCTCGGCGGGATCTGGACGGAAACGCTCAAAGACGCCGTCTTCGGCATCCTGCCGCTGTCCCGGGACGAGTTGATCGGCATGATCAACGGGACCAGGGCCGCCCTGTTTTTTAAGGAACACCGGGGAGCCCTGCCGCTCGACCGGGAACCCGTGCTGTCGGTCATGCAGGCGGTCTCCCGGCTCTTGACGGAACATCAGGAGATTCGCGAGATAGACCTGAACCCCGTGCGCGTGTACGCGCGCGGCGCAGCTGCGCTCGACGTAAGAATTCTGCTTGGCCCCTAAGTTGTGCCAAGGCTCCTGCATCCCGTGAGAAAGCAACCGTACTCTACATGACAGGGAAAGTGCGTCTCTCGAAGGGCGAGTTTCGCGGACATGACCTTGGACTTATCAAAATTTCATCAAGGCCGCGAAGGGATTGTGCAAAAAATACGAAAAGATCTATCAGGCGATTCCCAACTGCCGGCACAGGGATTCGCCGGCATTTCGCAGGGCCTTCTTGCCCGTGATTTCCCGCGGGGAGCGCGGCAGGAATGCGATCGGCAGGCCTTCCGCCAGGCTCCTGAGCACTGACAGGTGTTCCTGCTGGTTTTGGCGCATGGCCCGGAGGATGTCCGAGTCGGCGTTCTCGATGACGCAGTTGACGATCATCCCGCGGACCGGGAGAGCATAGTCCGCAAGCGTCCTCATGAGTCGAATGACATGCTTTACCACGAGCGTTTCGGGATTGGCGACAATGACGAAGGCAGTTTTATCATGGATGAACCGCGCGAGCTTGTCCGAAAGCATGATCCATTCATCCATGGTGTCGGCGATTGACCGCCTCCCGATGAGCTGCTTGCCGATCTTGTCCAGCCCCTCGAAAACCTTTGCGCCGGCCCTGAGGTGCTTCCTGATGGAACGGGGCATGTCGAGAAGGTTCAGGGTCTCTCCCGCGGGCGCCGTGTCCCAGATGACCCGGTCGTAGTCCCCCTGTTCGACCATATCGACAATGAGGTCGAGCATGGTCTCCTCCCGGAGCGACGGGGCCGATCCGATATAATCGAGAAGCTGATGGCGCGATTCGCCGTCGAGGGCGTCTATGTCGATGAGCTGAGAAAGGATGTCGTAGAAATCACGGCTGAACTTCGCTTTCCAGCGCGCGACGATCGCGTCCTGGCTGATCTCCACGGCTGCGAGGTTTTTATCGATCTGTTTGACCGTGTCGCCGATGGTCTCCTCGAAGATGTCCGAGAGCGAGGGCGTCATGTCAGAGGTAACGACGATCGTCTTTTCCCCCGAAGCCGCGCAGTATGCGGCGACCGCCGCGGAGCAGGTTGTCTTGCCCACGCCGCCTTTGCCGCCGAAGAGAATGACGGGTTTGTCGTTCATAGGGACTAGGTCGGCTTATTTCCCGCCGTTAATTAACTATAGCACAGGAATCAGAAAGTATTATTTTACTTCGCCGGATACGGCCGCAAGAACGTCATTTCATACTATGATAGTATGGATCCCGTCCGGCAAGGTTGCAAACTGCGGGGCGGTATGCTTTAATTTAATTATGCATTGGTTCAGAAGAAGACCGGAGAATCACAGCTGCTATTCTGTGACTGCTGCCGGTCCTTGATACGGGAAAGGAGAATACACCATGAAAAAAATGAGCATGTATCTGGTAGCCTTCGCGCTGATTGCGATGGTTCCCGCTCTCGGCGCGGCTGCTGGAAAGTCCCATACCTATAAGACGCATCTGTCCGGCGGCGCGGTGGTTCCGGCGGTAACGACCACGGCCAAAGGCACGGCTGAGTTCGAGACAACCATGGGCGGGAAGGAGCTGAAATACAAACTGGAAGTGGAGGGCATCGAGAACGTGACGGCCGCCCATATTCATATGGCAAAGAAAGGAGAGAACGGACCTCCGGTCGCCGGGCTCTTCGCCGGTCCCAAGAAAGAAGGGATGTTCAGCGGCACGCTTGGTGAAGGGACGATCACCGATAAGGACCTCGTGGGCCCGATGGAAGGGAAAACGGTCAAGGACCTTATCAAAGCGCTTCGTGCCGGCGAGCTCTACGTGAATGTCCATACGGACAAGTATCCTGACGGTGAGCTGCGCGGCCAGATCAAGTAACCCGCATCGCCCACTTTACCGACACACACTCAGAGGAGCCGGGCAGTTGACGGCTCCTCGTTTTTTGAACATCTACAAAGTTCTTTCGATCAACGAAATGTCTGAGGAGGCTGGTTGAAAGTTAGAAGCGCGTCGCTCATCGGCGGCCTGCCCGCGCTTATTCTTAAAATCCATGATTTCCTCCCGTCTTTTTTCTCCACATTCCGGGCATAGGCCGTGAGTAAATTCTACCCGGGAACGTTCTTCAATATAGATTTCAACCTGTTTCCAATATCCCCTATCGTCCCGGATCCTTTTGCAGGCGTAGCATATTGGCAGCAGGCCGCCGAGAGTCCGCAATGACGATATAAGTCTCCCTATGAACGTGACCCCGATTAGCAGTAAGAGCGAAATTGTGCATGCAATGGTCTCAGCAAAGATATCGACGTGTATTTCATTTCCATCAATCAACCGGAACATTGAAACAGCCCTTCGAAAATCCATGAGAACGATCGCTGTGAGTATTACCACGCCTGCAGCCGGCTTCCCCCGAAGCACGATTAAACGAAACGTAAGGAATACTGAAATTGTTTGCAAAACGAGAGATAGCGCAGTTATGAATAATGATAATTGCATCCACTCACCTCTGCCGCCGTAGTCGAAAAGATGTACGGAAAATTGGATGTTCAAGAGCGTAAAGCATCACGGTTTGCTGAAGGTACGTGCAGGTATCCGCAGGGAATGGCTCCCTCCGAAATTCAACAATAAATAGACCAGCCTTTACTTCCAGTAGGTCCGATGACAGGTAACACAGCCTTCAAGGAGCTGCTTGGTGATCATCAGCATGGCCTCGACGTTATTTTGGTTCCCGGCCCGGGCGAGGGCATCAAGCTGCGCATGGTACGAATCGTAACTCCGCTGGAATTCGTAAAGCCGGTCGCCGTTCTTGGGAGGTGAAAAAGTCCCTGTCCGGAGCGCCTGCCGTGTTTTTTCCATGGGCCCGCGTACGGAGCCGAGGGCTCTTGCTACCCGTGCTCCGTCTGCTTGAGCAATGGCGGATACCGTCTCGCGCATGGCGCTGTCGAGCGTCGTCATCTCATCGGCAAGGACATTCGAGCCAGATCTCTGCTCTGACACCTCGGGGGACCGCTGACCCTGGCCCGCTGGTGCGGATGCAACGTACCCGATGAAAAGCAGCAGCATAAAGGCCAGGGAAATGACTTGTACCTTCCTTGTGATCATACCAACCTCCTTCTTTAATCTTCCCGGGATACTCATTCTGGGACCGTTTGATAATTTTTAGTTGAAGCATGCGTGTTTCAAAAGATTGCAACTTCCGCGTACCGCGGTATTGCCCGGATTTGAAAAGTATAAGGACATCTGCTGGGGAAGGGAAGAAAAAAATGGGGTATTTTAAGGGTATGCCGGTTTTTACCACTCGATCGGGAAATAATCCTTAAAAAACTTCCCGCACCGGTGTTTACCCGCCAGGATCCCGCCAAGGAACGGACCGCTGACCCGTGCCGCCCCATCGACGATGTCCAGAGGAAGTCGTTCTTGTCACTCAGTAGTCAGACGTAACAACTTCAAGGGACACAGCCGAGCACATAATATCGTCCAGCCACGTAAAGCCCTTGCCCCGGAGCCTCTTCAGCACGGTCGTATAGGGCACAAGAATATTGTCATCCTCGCCTATTCCGGGAAAGGGCGCGAAGTGCTTCGCGGACGAGCAGACTGGGCGGGATGCTGATGATGGATTTTTTTATGCCTGGCATAAAATACGTGCACGCATTGCGGCGAAGGATTTGTCAACAGAGGGTGAGCCGACAGGTCCTCTCAAGGTTTCCTTTTTATGCAAAAGGCTGGGCTATGAGATTTACGAAATTTTATCAGCTCTTTTTCTCATCTTTTTGTTCAATAATTTTTGACTCGTCTTTTGGCTCATCTTTTTCGGACATGGCTTTCTTAAATGACCTTATGCTTTTTCCAAGTCCTTCTCCGATTTCCGGAAGTTTTCCGGGGCCAAAGATGATCAATACGATAAAAAGTATCAAGAGCAAATGCATCGGCCGAAAAAGTCCTTCAAACATCTAAAATCCCTCCCTTTACCTAATTCTTTTTATGATGTACCTTATGATATTTATTCATGCGCTCACAGGGTGACGACTAATTATACAACCTGCCAACGTTCTAATCCATTCCTTTTTTACCCAACTCGTCGATTTCAATATGAACTGTTTCATTCCAGACGATACACCTGTTGATGGGTAAAGGTTAAAAACAGCCGGTCATCGCGATTCTGCTATTTTCACCAGCTCAATCACTGTCGGCGCCGGAACGACCTTCACCCTTCCCGCGTACAGGGCTCAATCATTCCCCCCCAGGATACAGCCTGATAAATTTGCCTTATCGGAGTATCCCTTTTCCGGACGGAAATTTAATCATTCCGTGATAACATCGCGGGCTTCACGAGGTATACTAATTTTATAGTTGATCCAAGATAATGCAACAAACTGACATACTGCGCTTGCGGTCACTTGGATGAAGGGAAGCGGAACATGAAAGCACGGGGCGTGGGGGTTCTGATCGGATCAGCGGTCGGGGCATTGCTGACTGCGGCGTTGATCGCCGTCTTTTACGCGGGATGGCGGCTGGCGGACCTGCCCTTCGTTCCCTTCGACGTGTTCGACTGGACGACCCGCGTACTGCCGGGGGCATTTATCGAATTCGTCATCAGCGCCATGGTGGCCGCAATCCGCGTGCTGCACCTGGGCCCCACAGCGGTCGCGGCCAAGATCATTGAGCAGGCGATGGGGATCGCCGGCCTGTTCCTGACCGGCGTCGTTGCCGGCGGGGTTCTCTTCGGCGTACTGCGCTCGCTGCGCGGCAGATACTCCTACATACTGGGTCTCTTACTGGGAGTGCTCGCTGCGATACCAGCCCTGCTCATCAGTTCTTTTCTCGCCAAGACGGCTGTCGCCCCACCAATGGTCAGCGCGCTCTGGATCCTGTTCGTGTTTGCTTCCTGGGGCATGGCAATCGGCTGGGCCTATCTGCGGCTGGCGGCCCTCAGCGAGCCGTCGGAACCGGGATCGGATCTCGAACCCTTTGTTCAGCGAGTCAGCAGGCGTCAATTCCTGATCCGGCTTGCGGGGTACACGGCGACCATCACGGTCTCCGGGGCGATGGTGGGCCTCTTGTCGGAGCGCCACAGCCGGATGAAACTGAAGAGCCTGATGCCATGGTCGCGAACCCACGCCCTGCCGAACGTGGGCGCCGCTGTCAAGCCTGCGCCCGGCACGCGGCCCGAATACACCCCCCTGGAGCGGCACTACCGCATAGACATCAACACGACCCCGCCGAAGATCGACGGCATGATGTGGCGCCTCAAGATCAAAGGACTCGTCGAGAAACCTTCGTCTTTCACACTGGAGGAGCTCAAGCGCTACGAACCTTTGCACCAGTTCGTCACGCTGTCCTGTATCTCCAATCCGGTTGGCGGCGATCTTATCGGCACGATCCGTTGGACCGGCGTAAGCCTGAAGAGACTCCTGCCCGACCTCGGCCTGAAGCCCGAGGCCACGCACCTGAAGATCAGCTCGGCCGACGGGTTCTGGGAGACCCTGCCCCTGGAGACGGTCCTGGCCGACGAACGGGTGATGCTGGCCTACGCCTGGGACGGGGTGCCGCTGCTTGAGGAACACGGCTTTCCGTTGCGCATCTACATTCCGGACCTCCACGGGATGAAGCAGCCCAAATGGATCGAGACCATAGAGGCAATGGACCATTGGGAGCCGGGCTACTGGGTGGTCCGCGGCTGGGACAAGGTCGCAAGGATGAAGGCAACGTCCGTGATCGACACCATCGCCGTTGATATGACCATCATCGGTGCTGATCAGCGGACACTGGTGCCCATCGGCGGGATCGCCCACGCGGGCAGCCGCGGGATATCGAAGGTCGAGGTGCGGGTTGACAACGGTCCCTGGCAGGCGGCTGCGCTCAGGACCCCCCTGTCGCAAACGACGTGGGTACTCTGGCGCTATGACTGGCCGTTCCAGCCCGGCAAACACACTTTCACCGTGCGCTGCTATGACGGTAGCAACGCCCCGCAGATCGTCGAGGTGATGCCGCCTGCTCCCAGCGGCGCCTCCGGACTCTTCAGCAAAAGCCAGAAGTTCTGAGGCTTCCTGCGCGTTCTTCGCGCCGGATGGGTAGAGCATGAGGAGGGGAAGCGTCAGGGAATAGTTCTGACCTTATTCTCGATGTAGCTTGTCACTTCCGTTTTCTCGGGGTCCCGTGCTCCGTCTTTATAAAAAAATACGGTCATCACAACCTCGGTATCAACCGCGTCCGGGAGATGCATCCTCATCATGGCCAGTCTGCCTCTCGTGTCATATTCGTAGCGCGTACCTGAAAGAAACAACGCGCAGAGAGAGGCAAGTATGAGTCCGAGTCGTATCATTGGGGGAAAATTGCAGACTGTCTAACGTCACTGTCCGGTTTTTCTCACCAGCTCTATCACCGTCACTTCCGGCGGAGAGAGAAAGCGGATCGGTGGCCCCCAGGTGCCGGTGCCGCGGCTCACGCGGAGTATTGCTCCGCCCGGAAGATCGAACCTTCCGGCGTTCAGGGGGTAAGCGATCTCGCTAACGTAGGTAAAGGGGTATATCTGTCCTTTGTGCGTGTGACCGGAGAGCTGGAGATCAAACAACTTGGCCGCCTCCTTGTCAACGACAGGCCGGTGTTTCAAGAGGAGCGTGAACCGGTCCTTCGGCAAACGCGAGAGAAGCGCAGTCTCCGATTCGGGTTTGTCGACCTTTAACTGCAGACCCGCGGGATCATCCACACCCACGATGTTGATCACATTGTTCTTCGCAGCTTCGCCGCGGAGCAGGGTAAATCCGCACTCTCTGGTAAAAGCAAGCGCCTGCTTGATCCCGGCGTAGTATTCGTGGTTCCCGGTGATCGCGAAATTCCCGTATGGAGCTTTCACCTCGCGCAGGATATCGGCCATGCCGGTCATCTGGTTGATCTGCGCGTCAACGAGGTCTCCGGTTGAGATGAAGATATCCGGCTTCTCGGCCTTGACGATATCGACGATTTTTTTCAGCCTCGAACAGTTCACGATGAGCCCGAGGTGCACGTCCGAGATCTGAACTATCGTGAGCCGGTTAATGTTCGCAGGGAGCTTCGAGGTCTCTATTCTCAACCGTTCGGTGCGGATGTCAAGCGCGGAGAAATAGCCGTACACGCATATTGCCAAAGACAGACCCAGGCAGACGAAGAAGGAGGCTTTTGCGGAGACCAACGATATCGAAAAGCCGCCACGCGGGAGCCAGGCTGCGATTCGGACGAGAACGTTTACAAGATCAAGTACGATCGAGCTGCAGAAAAAAAGGAACAGCGCGGCCATCCAGAGATACGCAACCCACGAGAGCGCCCGCGCCGCAAGCTGATACTCGTGCCGCTCGAGCAGGCGGATGAAAAAGGGGGCGGAGACCATCGCCAGCATGAAGAACGCAAGTGCAATGCCGGTTCCCGCACCGAAGCCCAGGGCGTTTCGCGCGCGGAAAAACGTATAGGCATGCATTCCTCCGTAGGCCGCGAATATGGCGAGAAAGAAGAGGCTCATCTGCCGAAGCTCACTCCCAGGCCTTCGGCGATCTTGACGAGCTCGCCTTCGGGATCGACGAGCTTCAAGCTGCTGATCGCCCTGTCGAGCGGGACCGAAGTGATATTCGGCGGCTGATAAGAGACCATCTCGCCGAACTTCTTTTGTGCTATCAGTTCCACGGCCTCCGCTCCATACCGCGTTGCGAGGATGCGGTCGAAGGAGCAGGGACTGCCGCCCCTCTGCAGGTGGCCCAGGACCGTCACCCGTGTTTCAATGTCCGTTCTTTTTTGGATCTCGCTCCCCACGATCTCGCCCATGCCGCCGAGCCGGAGCACATATCCGTCGGATGCCTTCTCGCGCACCGCCATCTCGCCGCCGGCGGGTTTGGCCCCCTCGGCGACCACCACGATGCTCGAATGGCTTCCCGACTTTTTCCGCTCGAGCAGTTTCTCCGCGACCTTTTCCATTCTGAAAGGGATCTCGGGAATAAGGATGACGTCGGCGCTGCCTGCAATGCCCGCCTCGAGCGCGATCCAGCCTGCGTAGCGTCCCATGACCTCGAGCACGATGACGCGCTGGTGGCTCTCGGCCGTGGTATGAAGTTTGTCGAGCGCGTCCGTCGCCGTGTCCACCGCTGTCTGGAACCCGAACGTGACGTGGGTGGCCATGAGGTCGTTATCGATGGTCTTGGGAACGCCGATCACGGGGACGCCGAGCTTCTGCAGGCCCTGTCCGATCTTGAGCGAGCCGTCTCCGCCGATGACCACGAGCGCTTCAAGCCCGAGTTCCCGGATGTTGCTGACCACCAGGGCCGAATGGTCCTCGACGATCTCCTTGCCGCCGACGATAGTCTTGTGCGCAAAGGGATTGCCGCGGTTCGTGGTGCCTAAAATGGTGCCGCCGACAAACAGGATTCCGCGCGTGTTCCATGAGGTGAGCTGGCGCGTCTTGGTGGGGCTCATAAGCCCCTCGAATCCGTCGACGATGCCCGTCACCTCCCATCCGTATTTGAAGATGGCGGTCTTGGTGACCGCACGGATTACGGCGTTGAGGCCGGGAGCATCGCCTCCGCCGGAAAGGACCCCGATACGCATAAGAACCTCCGTTTTTAATTAAAACCGTTGTGTCCACCACAGAGAACGCAGAGCGCGCAGAGAAATGATTACAACGACCTTAAACCTCGTTTGCGCTGATTTGATCAAAACTTATCTTTGAGACTTTGCTTGCCCTCTCGTGGTGCTTTTCTCCGTGCCCTCGCTCTCCGCTCCTGACCCTTGGCTCCCAACACTTCTCAGCCCGAGCAGCCTTGCCCCGCCTTCGCACGCGATCTTCATCAGCTCGTCGCGGGGTATTCCTGCTCGTTCAAAGTATGAAAGCTCCGCGTCATAGATTTTTTTGTACTGCGAATCAGGCAGCACGCAGTCCGTGCCTACTGCCAGAGAAACCCCGAGCTCGCGCGCTCTTGCGATCATCGTGAGATGACTCGCGATCAACGCAGTGACGTGGGCACTCATCTCTTTTGATATCGCTTCCGCATCGGCAGCACGCGCGAGAGCTCCCACGGTCGGCGTCCAGAAGGTCCCTTTCTTCGCCATGACCTCGAGGGCATGCTCGGTCATGAAAAATCCGTGCTCCACCGACCGTACGCCTGATTCCGCCGCTGCCAGAATCGCAGCCTCTCCGTTTGCATGGGCCATGACACCGAGGCCCAGGCTGCCTGCCTCCCGTTCGATGAGCAAAAGCTCTTCCCGGCTGAAACCTCCGGGAGTAACCTGACCGGGCCCAATAAGGCTCACCAGCCCGGAAGCTACGACCTTTATTATACCCGCGCCCGCATTTTTGAGCTTGAGAATTTCAGATCTAATTTCATCGTGTGTCTCGACGGCCGCGCCGAGAAGGGATCCGTAGCCGCCTTTTTTGTACAGCGCCCATCCGGCCGTAACGACGGTCGGGGCGTTCGGCCCCCCGCGCGAAAACGTAAGGCCGACGCCTTCTTTCGATCCGGCGTCCCGGACGGCTGTTACGCCCGCTCTCGTCGCGCAATCAAGCGCATTCCCCTGCCTGATGTGCACATGGGCGTCCACGAACGGGGCGCTGCCGTGTGCTCCTGCGGGATGCATGTCTGGCGATCTCTCCTCGCGCTTAAAAATAAACGAGCAGCCTGACACCGAGCAGGTAATAATTAAACCCCGCAGCGGTCCCAGCCGCATAGTTGCTGCCTTCGCCGTCAAGCTCGAGCGACGTGCACTTTTTCATCCTCCATCCCGCTGACGCACTGAAGCCCGCAAAAGTGCCGCTGGTTTTTTCGCCGTACCGGGTGAAGGACTGATATCCGCCGTAGGGATCCAGAGAGACATAGAAGGCATTCTTCTCCGCATACAGCGAGACAAAAATCTGATGCGAAGTAAAATGGTTGGGGTCGAAGTAGCCGCTCCTGCTCTGGCGCCTGAAGTCCCAGTATCTAAACCGATAGCCTGTCGAGATCTTCGGGAAAGAAAGCAGCACTGAAGACCGCGCGGTCAGCTGGAAGTCGTCAGCATCGTTGTTGTCGGAATAACCGGAATGCGTATAACTTTCCGAGAGCGTAAGGCGCGGGGACAGGGTTTCAACAAGGCCGAGCGACCCGCTCGTCCGGACGATCCTGTTTTCGATCAGTTGGGCAGTATCAGAAAACGCGTCCCTCGATGCGCTCACGGCGACCGAGCCCCAGTCCATGCCGATGTCGGCCTTCATCTGGCCGGTGGCTCGGTATGCCGCATCATCATCCTCCATCCTGCTGACGCCGGCCCCTGCGCTCAGACCGAGCCGGCCTGTCCGGGAATGTGCCGTCATCCAGACATCCTCTGCTTTTGTATGCCGGGTGAGATCTTTCGCGTCTGTCAGCCGGGCATTGAGCTCTGCTTCCCACCTGCCGGCCCAGAAGCCGTACGAGAGTGTGGAGCGGTTCAGCCGGTTGTGGTCGGAGTCCTCATAATAGCCGTACTGAATGCCGATATGGGATGCGCGCACCCCGCAGAGGGCATCCGAGAATTTTGCAAACTCTTTTTTCTGATATGGGTAGAGCGGCTGGAGGGGTTTGCCGACCTCCTTCGCAGTCTCCTTCTCGCCGATGGCGAGATAAGCGGAGGCCAGGCCGATCCGGACATCGAAGTTCTCTCCCTGCGCCAGCGCCTTCTCGTAGACCGGGATCGACGCAGCGGCCTCTCCCCGCCACCTGAGCGTATTCGCCTTTACGAGCAGTGCATCCTGGTTCTCCGGATAATCTTTCAGCACGATGTCCGCTTCCGCCTCGGCTTCCTGCAGTCTGTCCGACCACGATAGCACCTTGGCGAGATGGATGCGGGCATCCCGATCCTGTGGGTTCTCCGCAAGGAGCGACTGAAGAACGCGGATGGCATCATCCGGACGGTCCGCCCAGGAGATCGCAATGGCCATCTGAAGGCGCTCCTGCCTGGTGAACGGAGTGGGACTCAGAGAAAGCGCCTTCACAAATTCCCCGGCTGCTTTTTTGTAGTCTTCCCGGGATGCGTAATAGTCGCCCAACTTCTTTCTGAGCAGCGCAGCAGCCTTGTTGTCTTTCGCATCGCTGATCGCCTTTTCATAGGACGCGATAGTCCCCGCTTCCCCGTCCTCTGTTGGCGGTCCGGCCCAGGCCGGGGAAAAACAAATGCCGATCAGAACGACGGTTAAAAGAACGGTACGCACAGTCATGGTCTCCTCTCGACGATTTTTCGAAACAGGGGAAGAGGCGCGTCATTGTCGATGGTGAACCGGGGGACGTCCAGACGGCTGTCGCTTTGTTCGAAATAATGGTGGTTCGAGCTGAGGATGTAATGAAAACCGGCCCGCTTTGCGATCTTGATGCTGGTGTTGTCGTACCTCCCGTAAGGCCACGCAAGTATCTTCGCAGGCCGCCCCAGTTCCGAGGTATAGACCTTCTGAAACGCGGAAAGGTCCTGCGGCAATCGTTCATTAAAGGCGGCGATCGCGTCTGCACGAGACAGATTCCCGTGCCAGGCGTGCAGGTCATACGTATGGCAGCCGATCTCCACCATCCCGCTCGCGGCCAGGAAGCGGCACTCGTCCCAGCTCAGGCGCGGATCGTTGCCGCTTACGAACCCGCCCGCGTGTCTCCCGATGATGTTGATCGTTGATTTGAACCCGTACTCAGTGAAAAGCGGGAATGCGAAGTCCATGAATGAGGCGTACCCGTCGTCGAATGTTATGATCACCGCCCGCCTCATGTCCTCTGCCTTGAGCGAATCGATCTCTTCGAACGAGACCGCGCGGTAGCCGGCGTCGTACAGCCACTCCATCTGGGCGGCGAAGAGGGGAGGCGATACGGTCTCCTCTTCGCGAAGCTGATAGGAGATATCGTGATACATAAGCACGGGGACGTTCACTGCGTCCGCGGCGGCGTATTCTGCATATTCGGAGAACGGAAGCGATATGACGACGGCGCCGCTCAACTTCAAAAATTCTCTTCGCGTCAGGCTCATGGGGTCATCTCCGGGATCGATTGAAGGACCCTCTGGTATCGATAGTAGCTCTCCTTCAGATAGGTGTGAAAGATCGGCGTTTCCCACCCCTCCCACGAGTAGGTCTTGATCTGCGCCGCCGTAAGTTCAACCGGGAGGCTGTCCGTATGGTTACCGGGCCTTCCGGTCTTCCGGGCCGCAAAGCTGTCCACGTCGGTCTTGTAGGAAACCGCAAGGATACCTATGCCATTCGTCCTCTTCGCCTCGCTGTCCCCGTCCATCCACAGGACTTTCTTCGAACTGGGGTCTGTAACATTGATGAGCCCCCAGGGAATGCGCAGCTCGACGCTGTTATCCTGAAAATAGAAGTCCGCGAGGGAAGAATAATGCGGACTTTTCGGTTCAAGGCTCCCGAATTTCAAACGGCTCATGGTGGACGCGCGAGACGGGAAAAATCTTTTTCCGTCCTTGCTGATTCTTCTGTTATTCGTGCGGTTCTGCATCATCACCCACGCGCCCTGGTCTGAATCCACCGGTCTGATTCGTCTCGTTTCGGCGTTCAGGTACTTGTCATATGATTGGGCGGCCAGAATCCTGCTCTTGTCTTTTCCCGCGAGGTGAACCACGAAGGTGAGTCCCACGGGGCTCAAGAGGGCCGTCCCGAAGGGAAGGAGCCGTTCTCCGGCTTCGGGCGGACAGGTGGCGAGGCCGATCAGATAGTGGGCACTGGTAAAGTCCACCGCCCCCCGCGTTTCGAGCATGAGATACAGAAAACCCTCGTCGTGCTGAACCGCAAGCCGGAGCAGCTCCCGCGCATCATCGGCCCCGTCATTGAACCGGAAAGCCGGACCGGCGTCTTGCTTTTCGTAGAGCACCTGCGCGTTTGTCCAGTCCTCTTTTCGCGCCGCGAGCTGCACCTTTTTACCTGGATAGGAAGGATATGCTGCAAGAAATCCGTAATTCTCTTCCGGGTCCTGAAAGTTGAACCAGAAGGGCTTTCTCTCGGAAGGGAGTTCATAAGGCTGAAAGAGCCAGTTTTTCTTAAACCATTCATCGAACCAACTGAAAAGAATTCCTCCCGCCATGCCCGATTCATAAATAGACTGCATGAGCAGTCCATCGATCTCCCCTTGTTTTACCTCAGTATGGCCGCCCTGGCTCCACCCGTCCCGGTGCCAATGGGCGCTCTCCCTGCTTGCGGGCACGCCGAACTCGGCTATGAGCACGGGCTGCGCGCCGTGATGTTGCTTGAGCGCACGGAGGTACGCGCGGTAAGTGTTGTTCGCTTTAAGATAGTCATTGCTCATAAAATCCGGATAGTAGGGATAGACGTGGTAGACGGCAAAAAAACCGTTCCCCTCTTTCGAGGTGATCTTTGCCGTATCCAATACTTCGCTGTCTTCATCGTTATTGCAAATTTCTTTTTTGACGAAAATGCCCTGAAACCGCGCTTCGTCGTTAGCGGTGGATTCGGACGGATGTATCAGCGGATCGAGGGTAGGCCAGTTTATGGCAGCGACCGGATGGGAGGCATGATAGCGTACGTACTCGTACTGCTGGAGGAAATCACATACTCCGGCGATCCACACCTCAAAGGGGTTGCCGTTCCGGACTTTCAAAAACGAGCCGGTAAAATCGCTCATTGTTTTCCGGTTCATCTCGTTGTACTCTTTGACCGTGCAGCTCTCCCATTCCCTGCCAACGATGAAGGCAGCCACGTACGGAGAAACGTCGTAATCATACGTTCCGTGGGCATAGCCTGGTCGCTCCGGAAGCCTTGCACTCCCGTAGACGGCATCAATGGTATTTTTTATTTCCTGTTTGAGGCCGGCCATAAATTGAGGGGCAAGAAAGTTGCTTCCGTCGGGGAGCTCCGCCCATATCCCCTGGAAGAGATACAGGCGCTTTCCCGAACTATTGAAGCGGTGGAGGGCGCGATAAAAATCCGGCGGATGGAGCGTGTAGACCCTGACGCTATTGACGCCCAACTCCGCCATTTGCCTGAACCAGGCCAGGTAGGTTCCTTCTTTTACCGGAAATTCGCCCGGGAAAAATCCGGGTATCCCGAGGCCGAGATTAATGCCCTTGATGAAGAACTTCTTCCAACCCCTGTCAAAGACCTCCAGATGCCCGTCGCCGGTCCTGAACAAGGATTTTCGCACGGGGACCGGCTTGCGCTGGCCCGTCTTCTTCATGGACTTGGCCAGGAAGCCTTCGGCCTCTTGGTTCGCGGGGTCCAGTTCGAGGGCCTTCGAAAATGCCCACCGGGCGGTGGGAAAGTCACCGAGATGGTAGTGGGCCAGACCGAATCCGAGATAGCCCCGAACCTCCTTCTTTCGCTCCAGGGCGCGCCGGAAAATATTAATTGCTTCCTGATGGTCCTGTTTCTTGATGGCCAGGAAACCGAGCTCCACGTCGTTCATGCCGTCCGCACCTTTGCGTGATCTTCCGTCCCTTTCTTGGGGACGTGTTCCCACTCTCTGTTGCCGCACAGGTACCGGATAAGGGCCTGGAATCTCCAGACGGAGTTGATCTGCCGGTATCCGAAGTTTTCGAGCACGCCGTACAGCAGGAGCCGGAACAGGTGCCTCCACTTGGGGTACCGCCGGTACGTGAGTTCTTCGAGAAAGATCCCGGCCGTCGAAAGGAACACGCCGTACAGGATGGCAAGCGTCAAAAAGAGCATAAGGAACCTGACGTCGATAATTCCCACGATGTAAGAAAGGAACACGACAAAATAGCCGGTCACTTCAACAAGGGGACCGATGATCTCGAACAATACATAATACGGCATGATGACCATGCCGATCGTGCCGAATTTCAGGTTGAACAGCATCTCTCTGTTCTCGCAAATGCTCTGGATCAGCCCGCCATGCCACCGCCGCCGCTGCCGCGCGAGCATTTTCATGGTTTCCGGGACTTCGGTCCAGCAGATGGGGTCCGATACGAACCGTATCCGGTAAGGTTTGCCCTGCGTCAGCTTGTGCCGGTGAAGCCGGACGATCATTTCCATGTCTTCAGACACGTTGCCGACTTTAAACCCTCCGGCGTCGATGACTGTCTGTTTGTGAAACAGTGAAAAGGCCCCGGAGAGGATAAGCAGGGAATTTAACGTGTTCCATCCGACCCGTCCGAACATGAACCCGCGGATATACTCCACGATCTGGAAAAGAATGACGCGGTAATCGGGGAGGTCGATCTCTTGAATAGTGATCTCGTCTTTGAGCTTAACGCCGTTCAGGACGCGTACGACTCCGCCGCAGGCAACGACCGGAACACTGCTTTCTATCACCGGGGACATGATTCTGATGAGTGCGTCTTTCTCGAGCAGCGAATCCGCGTCGACCGAGCAGAAATACGGGCTCCGCGATGCATTGATCCCGCAGTTCAATGCATCGGACTTGCCACCGCGTTCCTTGTCGATAACAAGAAGGTTCGGCGTTTTTTCGCTGACGTAGAATCCCTTCACGTTTTTCGTCTTAAGAAACTCCCGGTACACCCGGTCGATCTTCTTAAGCTGGAATTTCTCCGTCAGGATCGCGAAGGTATCATCCAACGATCCGTCATTGATCACAATTACTTCGAACAGGGGGTAATCGGCGGCGAGTGCGGCGGTGACGCTTCTGGCCACGACCTTTTCTTCGTTATAGACCGGGATCAGGACCGATATGGGTGGCGTGTGGGGTGACGCGTGAAAATCCTTGATCGGAGAATATTTGATCCTCTGGATATGCCGCAGGATGGCGACGAGCGACGCCGCTAAAAGGATAGCGAGGATGGTGTTCATGACGCCGAAGTATGCGCCGACAAAATAGTTGAATCCCAGGATAAAGGAGAGAATAGCGGCCCTCATCGCCCTGCACCCGCCTCGAGCAGTTGTTGTATCTCTTTTTTAATCCGTTCGTTTCCGCCGGTTTTCAGATACTCCGTAAGCGGAATGGAAAAGTGGAGAGCATGCATGAGCCGCAGGATTTCCCGGGACGTTTTCCGCAGCGCCTCGTCGGCTCCGTCAAGATGTTCGATCAGCTGATCGGCAAACCGTGTTTTCTCGATCTCCTCGCAGATGCTCTCCTTCGCATAGACGTCTTTCGCCAGGAGGGAATCGTAAAAAACGTCAACGGCGCAGGTTCCGAGCCGTGTCAGGGCCAGCGCGGCCTCGCCCCTCACGCGCCAGTTTTCATCGAAGAGGAGCTTCTCGAGCCGCTTGGCCGCCTTTTCGCAGATAAGCTCGGCCGCTGACACTAACTTTACGGACTGGAGTCTGACGAACCAGACCGGATCGTCGAGAAGCTGCAGGATGATCGCGGCCACATGCGCGGGAAGGGGCTGACCTTCGCGTCCAAGCACTTTAAGCGCCTTGCTCCTCACCTCCGGGTTCGGACTTCCCAACTGCCCGATTGCCAGAGAGGTGGACTGAGGATCAGGGGGAAAGTGCGAGAGTGTTTCCAGAACGCAGGAGATGATCCACGGATCGGCATGGTCGACCCCGTAGTTGGCAAGGAACGGCACTGTCGATTCACCGAAGTTGAGAAGCGCTGTTTCCATCGCCTTGCGCGTTACCAGCGAGCCGCCGAGGATGACCGGAAGCCGCTCGACGATAGCAGCGAGCCCCTCCTTCGAGCCGAGTCGGCTCAAGGCTCGAACCGTCACGGAAAGTATCTCCGGGTCCTTTTCATCAAGCAGGGGGAGGAGTTTCTTCGTTGAAGATGGGCATCCCATCTTTCCCAGCTTGTCGACCGAGGACGCCCTGATCGTAACGTTTCTGCGGGCAAGGCGGTTCTCATAATATGCCACATACCCCAGTCCGAGGAACAGCGATTTAATCTCGCCGGCGCACCTCTGTTCATCCAGGAATTCCAGGAAAACCTGTTCGAGAGCCTGCCACGCAACGGATCCGGGAACGGTGACAAACGCTCCTGTATCTACCGCACCCACAGCTGATTCGAGCGCCAGGGTCAGCTTTTTCCGGTACTCCGCCTGCAGGGCGTCCAGTTTCCGGTATTTCCTCGCATGGTACGCTCTCCGGAAAACGCTCGCGGCAAAGAGACCGGCAATCACCAGCAGAAGTGCGGCAATGATCGCTACGATTATGACGACTAATAGATCGCTGTGCACACTCGATCGGTTATGCATCAGGGAGTAAGGATGTTTTATGATGTACACGATATCAGCCCGTTGTCCTTAAAACTGAAGTGATTGCCATCGCCGATGATGATGTGGTCCAAAACCTGGATCCCGAGCACCTCGCCCGACTGAACAAGCCGCTTGGTGAGTAGTATATCCTCCTGGCTCGGTTTGGCATCGCCGCTCGGATGGTTATGGACGAAAATGACCGCCGCGGCTGATTCGCGGACGGCCGCTTTGAACGTATCACGGGGATGGACAATGGAGGCGGAAAGACTGCCTATTGATACGACCTCATCACGAATGACCTTGTTTTTTGTATCGAGCAGAAAACACCTGAAAATTTCCCTTTTTTCGTCTTTGAGCATCGGCGTGCAATGTTTTGCCACGTCCTCGCTGCTGCAGAACGACGCGCGCCTTTTTCGGTCGAGATCAGGCAGCTGAAAGCGTTTTCCAATCTCGATCGCGGCTTTGATCTCTGCTGCCTTGGCAGGGCCGATGCCCTTGGTCTGGCTTATCTCTTTGATGCCGGCATGATAGATGCCCGCGAAATCCCGGAACCGTGTGATGAGCTCTCTGCCAAGATCAACCGCCGTGCGACCCGCCCTTCCGTTCCGGATGATAATGGCGAGGAGCTGGGCATCGGAAAGCGATGAAGCCCCCAGAGAAAGCAGCCGCTCGCGCGGACGCTCGTCTTCGGGCCAGTGTTTAACACTCGTGCCGGTCTTCTCGGGCATCGCCTCCTCCTGTTACGCTCAGCGGAGCTACTGCGGAAAAGTATAGGTTGTTGACGAGGCCCTGTCAAACAAAAAAGGAGGATGCGGGTTTCTGCCGCCTTCGTTACGCCTCGCCGACTGTGGATCTACATCCTCACGAACGCATCTTTCGGCGCGTTGCACACCGGACAACTCCAGTCCGCGGGAAGGTCCTCGAAGCGCGTCCCTTCCTTGGCATCGTCATACACATACCCGCATATCGTGCATCTCCACATCGTCTGCTCCTTATCCCTGTCGTAAGATCAGATGCGTGATACCGGATTCATGATACAGGATAGCTGCCTCATTCGTGTATCTGTATCGTGCATCTAAATCGTCGTTTCCCTGATCCTCTGAGCACTCTGCGGTGTAAGAACTAAAATTTCTTATGGTATTCTTTCACCTTCTCCGCGAACTGCTTCCCGAACTCGAAGCACTTTTTTTCATCCTCGGAGCCAGGCCGGTACAGGACCTCCACGCCGGGCTCCACTGCCTCGAGCCCCATCTGCTTGAACACGGCGTAGGCCTCCTTCACCGCACCACCGCCCCAGCCAAAGCTGCCGAAGGCGCCTACCATCCGGTCTTTCGGCCGGAGACCTCTCAAATAGGTCAAAAACTCGGCAACCGACGGGAACATGATATTGTTCAGCGTCGGCGTGCCGACGAGCATGGCGCGCGACTCCCAAAACCGCTTAGTCGCCTCGCTCATGGGGGTGGCCCGGAGCTTGATTACCTCCACCTCTACGCCCGCCGCTTTGACCCCTTCCATAAGGGGAATGGTCATGTATTCCGTGCTATGCCACATCGTGTCATAGACGATAACCACTCTGAGGTCCGCTTTGCTGTTCGCCATATCCAGGTACATCTGGAGGATCTTGGCGGGGTCCCTCCTCCAGATAACGCCGTGGTCCGGCGCGATCATGTCGATAGCGAGCCCCAGTTTTTGAATCTCGGCGATCTTGGCCTTAATGAGCTGGCCAAAGGGCATCAGGATGTTGGCGTAGTAGTCCCGCACCGCGTGTTCAAGCTCGACCGTGGAGCACTGGTCGCAGTACTCATCATCAAACCGGGCGGACGAGGCAAGGTGCTGGCCGAAGCCGTCCTGGCTGATGAGGAGTTTGTCTTCCTTCACGTAGCTCATCATGGAGTCCGGCCAGTGGAGCATGGGCGTTTCGAGAAACGTGATCGTTTTGGTACCCGTATTGAGCGTATCGCCGGTTTTCACGATCCTGAATTTCCAGCGCGACGTGTCGAAGAAGCGGTCCAGGCCCTTCTTGCCTCGTCCGGTGATGTGGATCAGGGCGTTCGGCGTCAGTTCCATGATCTCACCGAGGCTTGTGGCATGGTCGTTTTCAATGTGGTTTATGACGATGTTGTCGATCTTGGCGGGGTCCGTGAGTGCCTTGATATTGTCGATGGTGTAGTGGCAGAATTCGTGCCTCACAGTATCCACCAGCGTGACATGCTCGTCCAGGATGAGGTAGTTATTGTAGGTGGTCCCGTTCGGTGTAACGTATCCGTGAAAATCCCGGATCGCCCAATCGATTGCTCCTACCCAATAGATGTGTGGTTTGATCTCTACAGCGCCCATAGTGACCTCCTGTACTTGAATGTACGGTGCCTTGCCTGCTCTGAATGCAGATTGTTATAGAGGAAGCAGTTCAGGACGTTTTCCGCTTTTTCCTGCACGCGGTACAGTGCCCGTAAAACTCCACATGACTCCCGGTGACTGTGAAGTCCCGGGCCGCGCCTCTCGGCACGTCAACGGCAATTTCTCCGGGCATATCTGCAATTTTCCTGCACGTAAGACAGATAAGATGATGGTGAAGGGTGGTATCGGGATCGTAGCGTTTTCTGTCGGGATCGATAGTCAACTCCCGTATGGCCCCTGACTGCGTCAGGGTCTTCAACGTATTATACACGGTCGCGATCGACATGGAGTGATACTTTTTAGACACGGCCCGGTAGATCTCATCCGCCGAGGGGTGCAGCGTATTGCCCTCGAGATAATCGAGTATTGCGAGGCGCTGCGGGGTCCGCTTGATCCCGGGGCCGAGGCTCTTTTTCTCACGATTCCTTGTACGCATATATTAGAATAAATATAAAGTAAGAATGCAACCCTGTCAAGAGCTTTCCCTGCTCCTGCTTGACGCCGCCCCGGCTTGCAAAGTTCATCCCTTCCCCGTTAAATAACAAAAGGCAGACCCCGCTGGGTCCGCCTTTTGTGAGTATCGCTATGGAATAAAGCAGGAACTGCCGTACTATTTTTGCCCGTGCTGCTCCGCCACCTGGATCCTGATCATGGCCCTGAGCAGATCGATGCGCGCCTTCTCGTAGTCCTTCTGCTCAAGCTTTTCGCTCAGCGCTTTCTCGGCGCGCTCTTTGATGATCCGCTCTTCAGCGAGGTCGATGTCGGACGCGCGATCCGCACCCTCCGCAAGGATGACGACCCGGGAAGCGCCGACCTCGGCGTATCCCCAGTCAACGGCAAGATGATGCCACTCCGTGCCCTCGCGGTAGGAAAGCATGCCTACTTTGAGAGTTGTCAGGTAAGGAGTATGACCGGGAAGCACTCCGAACTCGCCTTCGCTACCGGGCGCAATTACCTCATCCACACGCTCCGAGCGAACGACCTGGCGACTCGGCGCAACGATCTCGAGGAGCATTTTTCCTTTTTCAGCGACCATGTTCTTTTTCCAATCCTCGCCACTCATTTAGCTCAAACCGAAATTCGATGCACGATCCATGGTTCACGATCCGTGATCAAATCCGGAGGCTTGCATCCTGCATCGTTTATAGTTACCGCTTGTAGCCGAGCTTCTCCGCCTTCTCGAACACTTCCTCGATGGGGCCGACCATGTAGAACGCCTGCTCGGGAATGTCGTCCATCTTGCCGTCAACGACTTCCTTGAATCCCTTAATGGTCTCCTTGAGCGGCACGTATTTGCCGGGAGTGCCGGTAAACGCTTCGGCCACCTGGAAGGGCTGCGACAGGAAGCGCTGGATCTTTCTGGCCCGCGACACGGAGAGCTTGTCTTCGTCGGAAAGTTCGTCCATACCGAGGATCGCAATGATGTCCTGGAGTTCTTTGTACCGCTGCAACACGAGTTGCACCCTCTGCGCGACCGAGTAATGCTCCGCTCCGACCACATGGGGGTCCATGATACGGGAGGTCGAATCGAGCGGGTCCACGGCAGGGTAGATGCCGAGCTCCGCGATCTGACGGGAAAGCACCGTCGTGGCGTCCAGGTGCGCGAAGGCCGTTGCCGGCGCAGG
>OFHG01000137.1_pt1 | contig 31806 bp, 47 predicted proteins | sample 1521931 | NCBI WGS metagenome assembly OFHG01 (sample SAMEA2468438, study PRJEB22500) | soil metagenome | biome: Glassland; feature: Farmland; material: Clay | place: Australia | collected 2013-01-31 | depth 0.55 m
GGCCGCCCAGGCGGGGGGCGGGCTGGGGGTGGCGACGGGCCAGAAAGCGCTGCACGGCGTTGCGGTCGATGGCCACATATGTGCTGTCGCCGGCCAGCAGCACCGCCGAGGCATCCGGTACGCGCCAGCGGTGGTTATGCTCGTGCGCCACCACATAGGCGCGCACGTCGTTGAGTACCTCGTCGAGGTCGGCCAGCGAGATGCCGGCCATCACGCCCTTCGGCGGCACCTGCAGGCCCAAGAGCTGCACCTTCCCTTCGGCGAAGTCCTGGGCGTCGACGGCCGATGAGATCTGGAAGCGCTTGATGATGGACTTGGCCGCCTCGGTCTCTGGCGAGATCACCAGGTCGATGGCCATCTCGTCGCGGGCGAACAGCGAGGCGTTGTTCGTGTAATCGGTCTCGCGCAGGCGCGCCATCTTGGTGGGCACGTTGAACAGCGTATGCGCCACCTGGCAGGCCACCATATTGACCTCATCGTTGGTGGTGGCGGCGATCAAGAGGTCGGCGTTACCCGCCCCCGCCCGCTCCAGCACGCTCGGGTGCGAGGCGTGGCCGAGCTCCGTGCGCACGTCCATGGAGTCGGCGACGCGCTGCAGCCGCTCGGCATCTTGATCGACGACGACGACATCGTTGCCTTCCAGTGACAGGCGCCGCGCCAGGTTGAAGCCGACCTCGCCCGCGCCCAGTACCAGGATATTCATTCGTCCTTCCTTGCCGATGGCATCAGCCCGAAGGCACGGATCTTACGATGCAGCTGGCTGCGCTCCATGCCGATGTCCCCCGCCGTGCGGCTCATATTCCATTGGTTTTTTTCCAGATAGTGAAGCAAAAAGCTGCGTTCGAAGTTGTCTCGCGCCTGGTGGAAGCTACCTGCATATTCCTGGCGGCGGCCTGCGGCAGCCTGTAGCGGCTGCCTGGACTGGTCGAGTGGCAGCATATTGTCCGGGCTGATCTCCTCGCCCGGCGTCAGGATATGGCAGCGCTCGATGTAGTTGCGCAGCTCGCGCAGATTCCCCGGCCAGGCGTAGGACTGCATGGCGGCGACGGCGTCCGGGGAGAAATGCACCGGCACGCCGCCCAAGGCGTGGGCCTGCTCGGAGGCCAGCACCTCGACGATCTCCGGCATATCCCCCACCCGTTCGCGCAGCGACGGCATGCGGATCGACACCACGTTCAGCCGGTAATAGAAATCCTCACGCAGCTTCTCCTCGCGCAGCTCCCGATCCAGATCGCGGGCACTGGCGGCGATCAGCCGTACATCGGCGGACAGCGGCGCCGGATTGCCCAGGCGCTGGATCGTGCGCTCCTGCAGCACGCGCAGCATCTTGGCCTGCGTGCCCAGCCCGAGCTCGCAGATCTCGTCGAAATAGATGCTGCCGTTATTGGCCATCTCGAAGCGTCCGCGCTGCGCATGCAGGGCACCGGTGAAGGCCCCCTTTTCGTGACCGAACAGCTCGGACTCCATGCGCGATTCGGGCACGCTGGCGGTATTGACCTCGACGAAGGCGGCCTCGGCGCGGCGGGACAGGGTGTGCAGCAATCGTGCCGCCACGCGTTTGCCGGTACCGTGCTCGCCCAGCAGCAGTACCGGTGCGTCGGTCGGGGCCACGCGTCGGAGCAGTGCCATGACCTCCTGGATGGCGGCGGACCCGCCGATCAGCTCCTCACGGCTCTGCGTGCGCATGCTCTGCTTCAGGTCGTCGTTCTCGAGCTCCAGGCGGCGCTTTTCCACGGCGTTGCGCAGCAGGATCAGCAGGCGTTCGGAGGACAGCGGCTTTTCGAGGAAGTCGTAGGCACCTTGGCGGGTGGCGCGCACGGCGGTATCGATGGTGGCATGGCCGGACATGACGATCACCGGCACCTCCGGCTCCATCTGCCGGATGCGGTTCATCGTCTCCAGGCCGTCGATGCCGGGCATCCAGATGTCCAGCACGATGCAGTCCACGGGCTGCTTGCGGAACCGCGCCACCGCCTCCTCGCCGGAGGCGGCGCAGACGACCGCATAGCCCTCATCCTCAAGAAGTCCCTGCAGGGATTCGCGGATGGGCCGCTCGTCATCAACGATCATCACGTGCGCATTCATGCCTGGGCCATGCTCGTATGCGATATGGGAAGTCGCAAGCAGAAGTGCGTGGGTTGCTCCGGCGACACCAGCACCAGTTCCCCGCCGTGATCCTCGGCGATGCGCCGCGCGATCGACAGGCCGAGGCCGGAACCTCTGGACTTCGTCGAATAATAGTCGTCGAAGATGTTCTGCCTGGCCTCCTCGGGGATGCCGATGCCGTCATCCTGCACATGGAACTCGACCATGCCGTCCTTCGACAGCGCATGCAGGCGCACCGAACCGTGCTCCGCCGTGGCGGCCAGGCCGTTGTCGAGCAGGTTGATCAGAATCTGCTTGATCTGGTCCGGATCGCATTCGCAGACCACATCCTTCTTCGGCACCTTGACCTCGACGCGCCCATAGGCGCTGAACAGCTCATGCATCTCGCGCAAGATATCCCGGATCGAGGCCTGCTGGATGCGCGGCTTGGGCATACGCGCCAACATGGAGAAGTCGGCGATCAGGCGCTGCATGCGCTCCACCTGGCCGATAATCGCCTGCGTACAGGTATCGAACACCGCCGTATCGCTGGCTCCGGCGCGGAAACGCCGCTGCAGGCGCTCGGCCGCCAGCTTGATCGGCGTCAGCGGGTTCTTGATCTCATGCGCCAGCCGCTGCGCCACCTCAGCCCAGGCCTTGCTGCGCTGGGCCTCGGCCAGGGAGCTGATGTCGTCGAGCACCAAGAGCTGGCCGGAGAAACGGGCCGTTCCCACCAGCGTCAGGCGCACGCCGCGCGCCAGGATATGCACGGGACGCTGGCCGAGCATCAGCTCGAATTCCTGCTGCAGATTCCCCTCCACATGGCCCGCCAGATCCTCGTAAAAGGCCCCGACCGGCTGCAGGCGGCCGACGAACCCCATGCGCACCTCGCTTCCGGCCCCCCAGTCCTCCGGCAGATGCAACAGGGCCTTGAAGGAATGGTTGACCAGCCGCACGCGCCCGTCTGCATCGGCCAGCAACACGCCGGACTGCAGGTTGCCCAGCAGGGTCTCGAGCACGTACTGGCGCTGGCGGCTGCTGGCCAGGGCCTCGGTCAGGTCGTCCTGTACGCGTTCCAGCGCCTGCACATTCTCCCTGAGGCGGGAGGCCATGCGGTTGAACGAGCGCACCAGGAGCCCCAGCTCATCCTGCGGCGCCTCGGGAATGGAAACCGTCAGATCGCCCTCGGTGATCCGGCCCAAGGCATAGGCGAGCTCGCCGATCGGCGCCGTCAGCCGGCGGGCGAAGATCAGCGCCACGATGCCGGCCACCAGCACGACGAGCAGCGTCACCAGCAGCATCACGTGCACGAACAGGTCCCGAATGGACTGGCGGTTGCGTTCGAGCTCCCGGTAGGTCTTGTAGTCCTCCTCGACCATGCGCGAGGTCTGCACGACATTCTCGGGCAGCTGCACCTCGGCGCGCAAAAGCCCGATCAGGCCTTGGGGGGTGCGCAGCGGCGCATAGCCGACGATGGATTCCGTGCCGTCGGCCTGCTGCGTCTCGGTCACCACGCGCCCCAGCGTCATGGCCGAGCGCGCCGCGTCGCTCAGGGGTGCGGCGGTCAGCGTACTCAGCGATTCGGCATCGACGCCGGCGATCAGGCGCTCGTTGGAATCGAACAGCTGCAGGCTCTGCCATCCCTCCTTGGAACGAATGTCTGACAGCCGGGAGGCGATGGCCGAGAAGTTCTGATCGTCCATGGCCGACAACAGCGCGGTGTCGGACATGTAGTTTCGCAGGCTGTGCTCGAGCTCCGTATCGATGCGGGTATAGAAGCCCTGCGCCAGCCCCAGGGCGCGATCGAGCAGCGTGTCGACGCGCACATCGAACCAGACGTCCATGCCACGCTCCACCATCTGCGAGGCGGCGAGCTGCAGGATCATCGACGGCACCATCAGCATGCCGACCAGCGCCATCACCAGCTTGGCGCGCAGCCTTGAGCCCGGCCGCGATTCCTCGCGCTCCCGCACCAGGCGCACGCCATAGCGGAACACCAGCAGCGCCATCAGGATCAACAGCGTGATGTTGATCCAGGCCAGCAACTCGCCGTGCGTGGTCGGCCAAAGGGCCAGCGCCAGGCCGAACAGCAGCACGGCCATGAGGAAGGGCAGGATCTTCATCCAACCGAATTTCATGGAAGGGAGAAGGCCAGCGTGCCGGTGGTCTGTTCATGCCCCCAAAGGCGGGCCCACCAACCACGCTCGATCTCGCCTTTGTCCTCCTCAAGCTGGATCTCGAGACGGTAGTTCTTGCCAGGGCGCAACAGGCTGCGGTCGATCACCGGGAAGTGCTGCAACTGCGTCAGAAAATCCACCGCCTCCTGCAGCGAGCCGGTACGGCGGTGGATGCCCGTGGTGCGGTCGGCCAGCAGCCACCGACGGGTCACCAGGTCCGGGATGACCTGATGCACGACATGCACGCTGGCCACCTGCGAGTCGAACCAGTACGGCTTGACCTCGTAGACCTTGACGGTCCAGGTGAAGGTCACTTGCGTGCCGTCATTCAGGGCCGCGACAAGGGCCTTGGGATTCTGGCCGAGCTGCACGTCGCAGTAGATGACATCCTTCTCGATATCGGCATGCAGGGCCACAGCCTCCTGCCCCGCCCAGGCCACCGGTGCCCACACGATCACGGCCAGTAGCAGCGCCCATGCGGCCCTGCGGCAGTGTACGGAGACCCGTCCGACGCGCGCGTCCATGGCCGCCAGTGTAGCAGCGCCCCATCGGGGACGTCAGCAATTGTTCTGGGCCCGGCACCGAGACGGGCCTGCGAACGTATCCGCACGGCAAGCCGGGTATCCTTCCGCGCCCGCAGACACTACATTGTCATGCGTATGGATAAGCGCATCGGCGACAGCCTCACCCGCACCAGCTACCATATCCGTACGCAGGATATGAATCAGTACAGCTCCATCCATGGCGGCCGTCTACTGACGCTGGCCGACGAGATCGGCTTCCTTGCCGCGCATCGCCATGCCGGAGGGCGCTGCCTGACCGTCGGCGTGCACCAGGCCCGCTTCTACCGGGGTGCTGAGGCCGGCATGCAGCTCGACATCGAGGCCAGGGTGGCCCTGACCGGCCGCACCAGCCTGTGGGTTCCGGTGCGCATGGCACTGGCCGGGGAGGACATCATGGATGCCGTCTACGTCTATGCCGCCGTCGACGCCCGCGGGGTGCCATCCCCGGTGCCGGCCATCGCCGCCGACACCCAGGAAGAGCTGGCACTGCAGGCGCGCATGCAAGCCATGCGCACCGTCTTCCTGGGGGCGCGCCCATGAATCAGCCCTGGCTGTGGATCGGCGGCGGCGCAGCCCTGTTGATGCTGGCACTGCTGGTGCTGCTGCTTGCACGTCTGGCTTCCCTGCGCACGCGGCTGGAGCGTATCGAGGACGCGCGCAAGGGCGAGCAGGAGCTGCTGGTCGCCCGCCTCGGCGAGGTCATCGAGCACAAGCAGCGCCTGCTTTCCGAGAGCCTGCGCGAGGGCTTCGGGGAAAGCCACAAACGCATCAGCGACAGCGTGCAGCTGTCGCTGAAGGGCACGACCGACACCCTGAACCAACGCTTCGCCGAGCTGTCGCAGATGGCCGAGCGGCGCTTGGACGGCATCTCCGGCAAGGTCGATGAGCGCCTGAGCCAGGGCTTCGAGAAGACGCAGAAGGTGTTCACGGACGTGCTGACGCGCCTGGCGGTGATCGACAAGGCCCAGGAGCGCATCGCCGAGCTATCCGAGAACGTCGTTTCCCTGCAGGACGTGCTGACCGACAAGCGCGCGCGCGGCGCCTTCGGCGAGGTGCAATTGCACCAGCTCGTCAGCCAGGCCCTGCCCGCCTCGGCCTATGAGCTGCAGTCCACGCTCTCCAACGGGCGGCGGGCCGACTGCCTGCTGAAGCTGCCCGAACCGATCGGCAAGATGGCCATCGATTCCAAGTTCCCGCTGGAGAACTACCAGATCAGCGTCGATCCGGAGCGGCCGGAGGCCGAGCGCCGGCAGGCCACCGCCCAGCTGAAGCAGGACGTGCGCAAGCACATCCTCGACATCGCGGAACGCTACATCCTGCCCGGGGAGACGACCGACGCGGCCATGATGTTCATCCCCTCCGAGGCGATCTTCGCCGAGCTGCATGCCCGGCATCCCGACCTGGTGGCGCTGGCGCAGCAGCACCATGTGTGGATGGCCAGCCCGACGACAATGATGGCCATCCTGACCACCGTCGCCGCGGCCCTGAAGGACGCCGAGACGCGCGAGCAGGTACACATCATCCAGAAGCACCTGACCGAGCTCGGCAAGGACTTCGAACGCTTCGGCCAGCGCTTTGACAAGCTCGCCAAGCACATCGACCTAGCCAACAAGGATACTCAGGACATCCACATCTCGGCCAGGAAGATCAGCCAGCGCTTCTCCCGCATCGAGCAGGTCGACCTGGATACGCACGAAGCGCTGGAAGCGGCAGGCGGGCCCGAACCCGAATGAGCGGAACACGGCTGAGCATCGCCACCTACAACATCCAGGCCGGCATCGGCAGCGGCCGGCTTTCGCACGTGGTCACGCACAGCCTGCGCTACCTGATGCCACACTCGCAGTCGCACAGCAACCTCGACCGCATCGCCGCCACCATCGCCCCCTTCGACATCGTCGCCATCCAGGAGGCCGATGCCGGCTCATACCGCAGCCGCTACATCCACCAGATGGATTACATCGCCCGGCACGCCGACTTCCCCTATGCGCATGCGCTGATCACCCGCGAGGTCAGGGACCTGGCCTGCATGACCCAGGGCCTGCTTTCCCGGCTGCCTTGGTCGCATATGGTGGAACACCGGCTGCCGGCCTCCCGCCACGGGCGCGTGGCGCTGGAATGCACCTTCCATGTAGAGGGAAGGCCGATCGCCTTTATCGGCACGCACCTTTCGCTGCGCAAAAGCAGCCGCATGCGCCAGATGCGCTACCTGGCGCAGCTCGTGCACCAGCACCAGGACATAATCGTCGCCGGGGACATGAACTGCGCCCCGGACTCTCAGGAGATGGAACACCTGCTTTCCTCCACCGGCCTGCGCATGTTCGAAGGCCCCATCCCGGACACCTTCCCGAGCTGGAGGCCCCAGCGCCGCATCGATCATGTGCTGGTGGGCGGGAACCTCGTGATCGAATCGCTCCATGCCCTGCCCGTGATCTGCTCCGATCACTTGCCCATGGCCGCCGAGATTCGGCTGGCTTAGCACCCCTCGGATCGCAGCGCCGCGCTCTCAACTTGTGTGAACAGGCCCTAGAAAAGCAAAGGCCCCGGATTGCTCCGGGGCCTGCTTATCTGGCGCGATCACTAGGGAGGGGAGGAGGGAGTGGCGCCAGACAGTGCCTAATATGCGCATCGGCCATGATATGGCTGTGAACGGCATATGAAGAATCATTCATCGCGCATCGTGGGGGCCCCTTGACATTCGTGCACGGGCACAGAACCATGAAATCGATGCGACGCTCCATCCTCTTCTGCCTTGTGGCGGCCTCCCTGCTGGGCTGCAGCGACGGCTCGGGCGACCTGCACCGTTCGATCCTGCAAGGCGATCTGAAGCGCGTCACCTACGACAATGGCATCGCCATGGACGAGGCCAAGATCATCGCCGAGGCCTATCTGTTCGTCTACGGCGGCAAGGGCGTCGGCCCGGCGCCACAGGTCTACATCCACGACGGCGGCAAGGTCTGGCTCGCCGACATTGCCGACGGCACGGCGATCCACCCCCACCTGGCCGGCCTGCCACCGGTGCATGTCAGCAAGGCGAACGGCGATGTCACATGGGCGAACGGCCCCAGCGTACACCGCGTCGATCTGAGTCTGGCGCCGAAGAAGGACTATTTCGACCCCTCGGCCATCCCGTCCGATGCGCGCTAGCCTGCGCGTCACCATCGTCGCCGGGCTGGCCATGCTGGCGCTGGCCCCGACACCGGCCATGGCCAGCCTGTTCACAGCCGCCGAAGCCTACAATGCCCATCGCTACGACGAGGCCCTGGCCGAGTTCGAGCGCCTGGCTTCGGGCGGAGACAGCGTGGCCCAGCTCTATGCCGGGCTGATGCACGACAACGGCCTGGGCACCGCGAGGGATGAGGCCCGCGCCTTTTACTGGTACATGCAGGCCGCCAAGCAGGCGCAGCCACGCGCCCAGTTCAACGTCGCCGACATGCTCTATCACGGCAGCGGCACCAGGCAGGATCGCCATGCGGCCATGGTCTGGTACGAGAAGTCGGCGAACAACGGCTTCGCCGAGGCCCAGTACCAATGGGGCCTGGAACTGCAGTCGGGCCAGTATGTGCCCAAGGACCTCGTGAGCGCGTTCATGTGGCTGACCATCGCCGCCAACCAGGACGTCGACGGCGCCCAGCTCGCCGTCAGGGCCCGTGACGATCTGGCCCGGCACCTGACAAAGGCGCAGTTGGAACAGGCACGCCACAAGATCCGGGTATGGATGCTGATCCACGATCCCAACAGATCCAGCGTCTCGCTCTGATTCGGCCATAAAAAAAGGCCCCGTCTGCGGAGCCTGGAAGGATAAAACTGGCTGGGGGACTAGGATTCGAACCTAGATTGACGGAGTCAGAGTCCGCTGTCCTACCATTAGACGATCCCCCAAACGGGAAGGGCCGCAACATAAGCGGGCAGCCATCCATCGTCAACCCTGAACGGGAAAATACAAGGCGTTTTGGCAGCATCACCGCCCCCTGCTATTCTTTACCACGTGAAGGTGAACGAGGTCTTGACGATGTTGAAAGCAGATGGTTGGCATCTCATCGCAACGCGAGGCAGCCATAGGCAGTTCAAGCATCCCATCAAGCCTGGCCGCGTTACCGTAGCAGGAAAATCAAGCGATGACTTGGCGCCCGGCACGTTGAACAGTATTCTCAAACAGGCGCAATTGAAGGATTAGCATATGCGTTACGCCATTGTTGTCGAAAAGACGGAAACCAATTATTCGGCCTACGTTCCGGACCTACCCGGCTGCGTCGCCACCGGTGCGACCGTGGAAGAGGCCGAGCACGAGCTTCGCGAAGCCATCGGATTCCACATCGAAGGACTGGTCGAGGATGGTCTACCCATCCCCCAGCCGGCAAGCATCGTAGAATATATCGAAGTCGCGGCCTGATTCCGACTAGCCAGCGGCAACCCAAGTTGCCAACGATTGGCCATGACCAAACAACTTATTCGTTTCCATGCGCATACTGTTCGCGGGTCAATTCGTACACCAAAGCACCTTTCTGCCAACAATAGCGTGGTTCACCAACCAACTGTTCCAGCGCCCCCTGGTTCTCGAAATGAAAAGAATCGAGAAGAGCCTGGCTATGCATGTTATGGGGGTGGGCGATCCCGACAACCGCAGTGCAATCCTGACAATCAAATGCCTCTTTGATCAGTATTTTGGCAACCTTTCGTCCGTATCTGCAACCCCAGAATCGTTTGGCGATTACGATAGCCAGTTCCTGTTTGTCTGGGTCATACGACCACCTGTCAATCGACGCCCGACCTGCAAGTGCTCGTCTGGCCACATCTTCGACAGCAATAGCTCCATATGATCTCGAGTTAAAATCCCGCACCCATTCCGCACGCGGTTTATGAGGCACAGCAAGATACCTCTTGATGTCGGCGTCGTATTCAATGTCGGCCAATGCCTCTGCGTCATCCTGCCGGAATCCTCTCAAACGGATTCCAACCACTTCTATCGGCAAGTCCAGATGCATTACTCGGGCAATCGTGATGGGAGATCGGCCATGCCTGCATCTTGCGCCGATCTCAGTATAAATTGATGCGCCATCATCGTTCGTCCAGCCAGGCGATCAGCTGGTCCTCGTCGACTATGGGGATATCGAGCTTGCGGGCCTTTTCGAGTTTGGAGCCGGCATTGTCGCCGGCGACGACATAGTCGGTCTTCTTGGACACCGAGCCGGCCGCCTTGGCGCCCACCTCGCGCAGCCTGGCCTCCGCCACCTGGCGCGTCATCTGCACCAGGGTGCCGGTGAGCACCACGCTCTTGCCTGCAAGCGGGTGCCTCGTCTCAACCCGCTGCAGGGGCTCCGGCTCGACGCCTAAGCCTTCCAGGTCATCGAGCACCCTCTGGTTCCGTTCTTCCGCAAAGAAGGTCATGAGGCTGGCCGCCACATCCGGGCCGACGTCCTCGACCTCCATCATATCGTCCAGTAATGCGAAGTAGCGCGCGAACTCAGCCGCTGCGGAGGGGTCCGCCTCGTCGACAAAGGCCTCGAACGCCTTTTTCATGCCCTTTCTCTTGATCAGGAAGCTGGCGAGATCGATGATCGACTCCGGCGAGCCTGCCCGCTCGCGCAACATCTCTTCGATGGCACCGAATCGTTCCCGCAACGAGGCCGCAACGGACGTCTTCGCCCCTTCCAGGCCCCCTTCAAAGACATCGTGGAGTCCTGGGGCACTTAGAACCTTGCCCAGCGCATCGGAGGCCGCGTAGTCGACCTCCCCAACGGCCCGTCTCAACGATTTTATATCCCCGAAATGGCTGGCCAGGGCAAACGCCGTCACCTCCCCGATCAGGGGGATGCCCAGGGCATAGATGAACCGGGGGAGCGGGCGCCGCATCGAGGCCGCCACCGATGCCTGGAGATTGCCGATCTTCTTCTCTCCGAAGCCTTCCCAATCCGCCAGCACGTCCCAGTCGATGCGATAGAGATCCGCCACCGATGCCACCATCTTCTCGTCGACCAGGCGCTCGATCAGCCTCTCACCCATGCCGTCGATATCCATGGCCCGGCGGGACACGAAATGCCGAAGCCGCTCCTTGATCTGGGCGGGACACGACAGGCCGCCGGAGCAGCGGATGGCCACCTCGCCCGGCAATTCGACGACGTGGGCATGGCAAACCGGGCAATGTGTCGGCGCCGGCACGGGCGTCCCCTCTTCCTTGTTGACGACGCGGACGACCTCGGGGATCACATCGCCGGCGCGGCGGATCACCACCTTCGCACCCGGGAACACCCCGAGCTCATGCAGGATTTGCACATTGTGCAGGGTGGCGCGGGACACCGTCACCCCCGCCACCTCCACCGGGGTCATCTCGGACACCGGCGTGATGACGCCGGTGCGACCGACCTGCCAGACGATGCGCTCCACGACGGTCTGCGCCTCTTCGGCCGGGAACTTGTGGGCCACCGCCCAGCGCGGCGAGCGCGCGATATTGCCCAGCCTCGCCTGCAGCGCGAAATCGTCGACCTTGTAGACCAGGCCGTCGATCTCGTAGGCCATCTCTGGCCGCTTTGCCTGCCATGCTCCGAAGGTGGCGAGCAGGGCCTCCACCCCGTCCACCAGGCGCGTCTCCTGCACGGCAAAATGCATGCGGCCCAGCGTGGCCAAAAGTGCCGACTGGCTGGTGGCGAGATGCTCGGCACCAAAACCGGCGCCATAGGCGAAGAAGCTCAGGCGGCGCCTGGCCGTCACGCGTGCATCGAGCTGGCGCAGGGAGCCGGCGGCGGCATTGCGGGGGTTGGCGAAGGGCTGGGCTCCCGCCTCGATCTGTGCCCGGTTCAGGGCGGCGAAGGCCTGGCGCGACATGTACACCTCGCCCCTGACCTCCAGCAGCTCCGGCACCCCCTCCTCCAGTTGCCAGGGGATGTCGGCGATGGTGCGGATATTGTCCGTGACATCCTCGCCGCTGCGCCCGTCGCCGCGCGTGGCCGCCATAACGAGATGCCCGTGCTCGTAGCGCAGGTTGACGGCCAGGCCGTCGATTTTCGGCTCGATGATGTAGTGCACGGCATCGACGCCGAGGACCTCGCGCACGCGGCGGTCAAAGTCCCGGACCTCGTCCTCGGCGAAGGCATTGGCCAGCGACAGCAGCGGCAGCGCATGCTGGCGGGCGGCGAAGGTCTGGCTGGGCGGGGCGCCGACGGTCCGGGTCGGGGAATCGGCCGGCACGGGCTCGCCGAGCCCGGCCTCCAGGACCTGGAGCTCACGCAGCATGCGGTCGTACTCGGCATCGGAGATGACCGGCTTGTCGAGCACGTAGTAGCGGTAGTTGTGTTCTCGAAGCTGCTGGCGCAGGGCTTCGATGTGCGTGCGCAGCTCGCGCTGGCTGTCAGCCAGACTTGCCGGACTCCCCTTGTGGCTCATTCAGCATCCTCTCGATCCCCTGCAGGACCGGCGCGCTCATCCAGTTCACGGCGCCTATCAGATGCTGGCGGATAACGCCGTTGCGATCAATGAGAAAGGTCTCGGGGTACTTGTACACGCCGTACTCATGCGAGACGTTGGCATCGGCGTCGTGCAGGATCTGATACGGCAGATCGTACTCGCGTGCGAAGCTGATGACGTCGTCGACGTTCTTGTCCACCGACACGGCGACGATGGCAAGGCCCTTGTGGGAAAAGCGGCGCTGCAGCATCACCATCGACGGAATCTCCTGGCGGCAGGGCGGGCACCATGTGGCCCAGAAGTTCAGCAACACCACCTTGCCCTTGGGCAGGGAGGCCATCTGGTTGTGCAGGTCCGGCAGCGTGAACGGCAGCTCTTGGGCATTGGTCTTCGGCGCCTGGACGAGCGACGGCAGCTGCTTCCAGGCCACGCCCATGATCACCGCCAGCAGTACGAACAGGAACAGCCAGCGTTTCATCATGCCGCCACCCCCTGCTCGCGGCGCTTGAGCGCGAGCATCCCATCCAGCGCCTCGGTATCGACATGGTGCCGGAAACAGGCCTCGCCATCGATCAGCACCACCGGGATATCCAGCCCGTAGCGCCGGCTCAAGCCCTCATCGGTATCGATATCGACCTTCTCCCAAGTGCACAGGTGGCGCCGGGCAGCATCAGCCACGACCTCGGCCGCCTCATCGCACAGGCAGCAGCCCGCTCGACTCATGATCTGCACATGGGACAAGGCGGAAACCACGTCAGTTCGACTTTTTGGCCTCGGGCAGGATCACCAGGGCGAACACCTGGTCACCGCTGCGGTCCAGCATGATGCGCAGCGCCGCGCCCGGCTTGAAGTGCTTGGCCATGCCGATGAACTGGCGCACGTCCTTCACATCCTTGCCGTTGATGCGGTAGATGACATCGCCCTGCTGGATGCCGGCGCGCGCGGCGGGCATGCCGGGCATCACCTGCTCTACCACGACACCATGCTTGACCCGCGCATGCAGCGATTCGCGCACATCCGGGGTCAGGTTCTGCAGACCCAGGCCGAGCTGGATCTTCTGCCCCTGATCACCCTGGCCATTCGCCTGCTTCTTGGACTCGTTCGGCATCGCCGCCAGCGTCACGGTCACCGTCATCGGCTTGCCGTCGCGGATGAGGCCGACCGGCACCTTCGTGCCCGGCTTGCAGTTGGCCACCAGGATGGGCAGGTCGTGCGCATGGTGGATCGGATGGCCGTCGAAGCCGACGATGACGTCACTGGGGCGGATGCCGGCCTTGCTGGCCGCCGAGCCGGCCTGCACCTGAGACACCAGCGCCCCGTCCTCGCTCTTCAGGCCGAGTGCATTCATGGCATCGTGGTCGATATCGGAGATGCCGACGCCCATCAGCGCCCGGCGCACATGGCCGGTCGTACGCAGCTGCTGGAGCACGGCCTTGGCCATATTGATGGGGATGGCGAAGCCGATGCCGTTGTTGCCACCGCTGCGCGTATAGATGGCGGCATTGATGCCGATGACCTCGCCATTGACGTTGAACAGCGGGCCGCCGGAGTTGCCGGGGTTGATGGCGGCATCGGTCTGGATGAAGTCGTCATACGGGCCCTCGCCGATGACGCGGCCCTTGGCCGAGATGATGCCGGCCGTCACGGTCTGGCCGAGGCCGAACGGATTACCGATGGCGATGACCCAGTCGCCGACCCGGCTCTTGTCGGAATCGCCGAGATGAACCGGACGCAGGCCCTTGGCATCGATCTTCAGCAGTGCCAGGTCGAGCTTCGAATCCTTGCCCAGCACCTTGGCCTTGTATTCCTTGCCGTCGGTCAGGCGCACCATGATCGAATCCGCGCCTGCGATGACGTGGTTATTCGTCAGTATCTCGCCGTCCGCGCTGATGACGAAGCCGGAGCCGAGCGAATGGCGCTCCTGGGGCTGTTGGTTATTGTAGAACTGATGGAAGAAGTCATTGAAGGGGGAGTTGGGACCACCGAAGGGCATTGGCACCATTTGCGGCCCGCGCACCATCTCCGTGGTGCTGACGTTCACCACCGATGGCGATTCCTGCGCCGCCAGGTCGGCAAAGCTGTCGGGCATGGCGAACGCAGACTGTGCGGTGAACAGGAAAAGGGCGATGGCGAGGAAGCCTTTCAAATGGTTCAAACCTTGTCTCCTTCTGACTGTGTTTGGTGTGGATGCAGTATGTTCAACAGCACGCATGAACAAAAGATGAAAAATTACACCTCAGTGCGCCGCGTATATGCCCGGGCCGCGCCGATGGATATCCACGATGTGCGGCTCCCAAGCCGAGGCGTCGCCCCGGGGCACAAGCCAGCGCCGGCGCCCGAGCAGGTAGTAGGCGGCCACGGAGACGATGCCGCCACATGCGGCCAGGGCATCGACATCATGCATACCCATCGCCGTGCCGGCGGCGCGACATGCCAGCCCGACCAGCAGGAAGGCCAGCATCGGCTGCCCGTACAGCCGCCAGGTCGCCTGCAGCACGAAGCGGTCGGCCACCTCGACCACGACCTCGTCGCCCACTGCGGCCCCCATGGCGTTGTGCACCCGCATGCGCACCGGTTTCGCGTTCCATGAGCCGAGCGTGGCGCACGAGGCCTTGCCGGCGCAGGAGCTGCACGAGGACTCGCGCACCCCAAGCACCCAGGCCTGGTTGCCCTCGATGGATTGCACCACGGCGGTCTGCTGCATCGTTCGCTCTCTCCTATCCACGGCACCATGCGTGCCATGAGGACATCGTTACGGAATTCACTGTAAAATGCTAGCCTCTTGCCATCAAGCTGCAAGGAACCGGCATTGGCACAAGAACGACATCGGCATGGGGATTTCCTCGTCATCGGCAGCGGCGCCGCCGGCCTGCTCGCCGCCCTGAAGCTCGCCCCGCACGGCAGGGTCATGCTGATCAACAAGGGCGGCTTCAGCGACTCGAACACCTACTACTCCCAGGGTGGCATCGCCGCCGTCATGGATGAAAACGACTCCGTCGCTTCGCATGTCGCCGACACCCTGGCCGCCGGCGCCGGCCTGTGCCACGAGGACGTGGTGCGCGAGATCGTCGGTATGGGCCGCGCCATCATCGAACAGCTCGTGGCCTTCGGCACCCCGTTTGACACGCGCGACGCCTCGCTGGACCTGACGCGCGAGGGGGCACACAGCCACCGCCGCGTCGCCCATGTGCAGGATGCCACCGGCAAGGCCATCGGCCAGGCCCTGCTGCAGCAGGCCGATGCCCACCCGAACATCGAGCACCTGCAGAACCACGTGGCGGTGGACCTGATCACCTCCGCCCGCCTCGGCGGCAGCCCCAAGCGCAACACCTGCATCGGCGCCTATATCCTGGCCCCGGACGGCGAGGTCAGGACCTTCACCGCCTCCCATACCATCCTCGCCACCGGCGGCGTCGGCAAGGTGTACATGGTCACCACGAACCCCCATGCCTCCACCGGGGACGGCATCGCCATGGCCTGGCGCGCCGGCTGCGAGGCCATGAACCTGGAGTTCATGCAGTTCCACCCCACCTGCCTGTACCGCCCCCAGGGCTCGACGATGATGCTGACCGAGGCGCTACGCGGGGAGGGGGCGCTGCTGGTGGACCGCCGGGGCAGGCGCTTCTGCTTCGACTACCACGAGGCCGGTGAGCTGGCGCCGCGCGACGTCGTCGCCCGCGCCATCGACCACGAGATGAAGAAGTCGGGCTCGGACTGCATGTTCCTCGACGCCCGCCCCATCGGCGCGGAGAAGATCCGCCACCAGTTCGTCAACACCAACGAGCGCCTGCTTGGGCTAGGGCTAGACATGAGCCGCGACCTGATCCCGGTGGTGCCGGCCGCCCATTACATGTGCGGCGGCATCCGTGCGGCCATCGACGGCGCCACGAACATCGGCCATCTGTACGTGATCGGCGAATCGGCCTGTACCGGCCTGCACGGCGCCAACCGCCTGGCCAGCAACTCGCTGCTGGAATGCCTGGTGATGGCCGAGAAATGCGCGGCCAGCGTGCTGGCCAGCGATGGTCTGCCGCGGCCAGGCAAGGTGCCACTGTGGGACACCAGCGGCATACGGCCGGAGTTCGAGCGCGTGCAAATCAAGCAGAACTGGGACGAGATTCGGGCCACGATGTCCAACTACGTCGGCATCGTGCGTTCCAACGAGCGGCTGCGTCGGGCCCGGCGGCGCCTGCACCTGATCCACGAGGAGATCATGGCCTACTACTGGCAGCATCCGGTCAGCCAGGAGCTGATCGAGCTGCGCAACCTGTCGATCGTCGCTGAGCTGATCGTGCGCTCAGCACAGCAGCGCAAGGAATCGCGCGGCCTGCATTATTCGACGGACTACCCGGATATGCTCCCTGTCGCCGCCGACACCGTGCTGATCCCCGGGGCGGGCGAGGCATGAGCGAGCAGGCCTGCATCGTGCGGGTCGCCGGCCGGGTCCAGCAGGTGGGATTCCGCATGTGGACCTATCGACAGGCGCGAGAGCTGGGCGTCCGCGGCTGGGTGCGCAACCTGCCGGACGGGCAGGTGGAGGCCTGCCTGGCCGCCGCACCGGAAATCTTGGAGCAGATGCTGGCCGTCCTGCGCCAGGCCCCGCCGCTGGCCAGGGTCGAGGCCGTGGAAAGCCAGGACATCGAACCGCCGGAGCAACTCGATGGCTTTGATATCCTGGAATCATGACATACGGGCCGGTCGCTAGGCGTTATCACAGGATGAAGATCCCGGATCGTTTTGGAGCTTCGATAAAATGGACACCATTTCCGTACGTAGCGCCAGGCGAAACGAGTGGGCGGCCATACTCGCCATCCATCATCGCGCCATACACGAGATCGCTTCTGCCGACTATCCGGCAGAGGTTTTGGCCGTATGGGGACCGTTAGTCACCCAGCCTGATTTGTCCCAATTCGATGCAAAGATCGAACGAGGACAGGTTGTCATCGTGGCTGAGGTCAATGGCGTTCTAGTTGGCTTCGGGGAGCTTGTGCCGGATAACAACGAGCTGCTCGCACTCTACGTGAACCCTGATTATCTCCGCCAAGGCGTCGGCACGGCCATCCTGAATGAGCTGGAACGCATTGCCCGCAGGCGACGACTGCCCTTCCTCCAGATGGATTCATCGTTGACCGCCGCCCCTTTCTATCAAGCCAACGGCTTTGAGGCGGTGCGGTCGGATTTCCATGTCCTGGAATCGGGCGAGCGCATGGTGTGCGTGAAGATGAGGAAGAAGATGACAGGGTAATCGGGCTGTAGAGTTGGCATGAAAAACGGGCCATGCGGCCCGTTCCTCATTTCGTCGGTATCGGTCGACTTACTCGGCGGCCTTGTCAGCCGCCTGGGCCACCAGCTCCACCACCGCCATCGGTGCCGCATCGCCGGCGCGGAAGCCGGTCTTGACCATGCGCGTGTAGCCGCCGGCGCGGTCCGAGAAATTCGGCGCCACGTCGTTGAACAGGCGGTCGACGATCTGGCGCTGGCGCAGCTGGCCCAGCGCCTGGCGGCGCGCATGCAGGTCGCCGCGCTTGCCCAGCGTGATCAGCTTCTCGACATAGGGGCGGATCGCCCTGGCCTTGGCCTCGGTCGTTTCGATGCGGCCGTGCGTCAGCAGCGCCGTGGCCAGGTTGGCCAGCAGGGCGCGGCGGTGGCCGTAGTCGATGCCCAAGCGTCCGGTATGATTACGATGTCTCATCGTGGTTTACCTCGTCTGAATTCTCAGGATTCCGATGACTCGGACAGGTCCTGTTGCGGCGGCCAGTTGTCCAGCTTCATGCCCAGCTGCAGACCCATCTTCTCCAGCACTTCCTTGATCTCGTTCAGCGACTTGCGGCCGAAATTCGGCGTGCGCAGCATCTGCTGCTCGGAGCGCTGCACCAGATCCCCGATGCGGAAGATATCGTCGCTCTTCAGGCAGTTCATCGAGCGCACCGACAGGTCCAGATGGTCGATCGGCTGCGCCAGCAGCTCGTCCAGATCGGTGGAAACGGCCTCGCCGGTCGACTCGGACTCCAGCGCCGAGAAGTCGGCGAACACCACCAGCTGCTCCGTGAGGATGCGCGCGGCCTCGCCGATCGCCTCTTCCGGGGTCAGCGAGCCGTTGGTCTCGATCTCCATGATCAACTTATCGTAGTTCGTCTTCTGGCTGACACGGGCATTCTCCACACGGGTGGCCACGCGGCGCACCGGTGAAAAGGAGGCGTCCAGCAGCAGGAAGCCGACGGGACGCTCCTGGTCCTGACGCTCGTTGGCCGGCACATAGCCTCGGCCCTTCTCGACGGTCGCCTGGAACTTCAGGTGGCCATCCTCGTTCAGGTGCGCCAGCACCAGATCGGTGTTCAGCACCTGCACGCCGGCCGGACACTTGATGTCGCCAGCCGTGACCACGGCCGGGCCCTTGACGTCGAGGTTGACCATGACGGCCTTGTCGCCGGACATACGGATGTCGATTTCCTTCAGCGCCAGGATCATGTCCAGCACGTCCTCGCGCACACCCTTGATGGTGTCGAACTCGTGCAGCACGCCATCGAAGGACACAGTGGTGACGGCGCAACCCTTCAGCGACGACAGCAGCATACGGCGCAGGCTGTTGCCGACCGTCGTGCCATAGCCACGCTCGAGCGGCTCGAAGGTGATCTTGGCGGACCGCCCGGGCACGACCTCTTCGACGTGGATGGAACGTGGTTTGATCAAACTCATGTGGATTCCCTCAACCTTTACTTCGAGTAGAGCTCGACGATGAGCTGTTCGCGGATGGACTGATCGAGCTGGTCACGCGCCGGAAGCTCGCGGAACACACCCTCGCGGGTCGGCAGGTCGACATCGACCCAGTCCGCGGTACCGCGCGAGCCGGCCGACTCGGCGGCGGCGTTGATGCGCAGATGCTCCTTCGCGTCCTCGGCCAGCGACACGCGGCCGCCGATCTTGACGCGGAAGGACGGAATCGTCACCAACTGGCCGTCCACCTTGATCTGCTTGTGGCGGACCAGCTGGCGGGATTCGGCGCGGGAGGTCGCCAGGCCCATGCGGTAGACCACGTTGTCCAGGCGGGACTCCAGCAGGTGCAGCAGGTTCAGGCCGGTGATGCCCGGGGTGCGGGTGGCCACCTCATAGTATTCGCGGAACTGCTTCTCCTGCAGGCCGTAGATACGCTTGACCTTCTGCTTCTCGCGCAGCTGCAGGCCGTAGTCCGATACCTTGGAGCGGCGGGACTGGCCGTGCATACCCGGCGCATACGGGCGGCGCTCGATGGCGCACTTGTCGGAATAGCACTTGCTGCCCTTCAGGAACAGCTTCTGGCCCTCGCGGCGGCAAAGGCGACATTTGGCGTCAAGATAACGTGCCATGAATGAGTACTCCTAGACCCGGCGCCGCTTCGGCGGGCGGCAGCCGTTATGCGGGATGGGGGTGACATCGCGGATGGCGACAACGTTCAGGCCGACGGCGGCGATGGCACGCAGAGCCGACTCGCGCCCGGAACCCGGGCCGCGCACCAGCACGGTGACGTTCTTGACGCCATGTTCCATGGCCTTGCGCGAGGCATCCTCGGCGGCCACCTGTGCGGCGAACGGCGTGCTCTTGCGCGAGCCGCGGAAGCCGGAGCCACCGCTGGTCGCCCAGCTGATGGCATTGCCATTCTCGTCGGTGAAGGTGATCACCGTGTTATTGAATGTGGCCTTGATATGGGCAACGGCGTTCGCAATATTCTTGCGCGCCTTCTTCTTGCCGGAAGCGGCAGTCTTCGGAGCAGCCATTCGTTTACCTCAACCCTTTATTTCTTCTTACCGGCAACCGTGCGCCGCGGGCCCTTGCGGGTGCGCGCATTGGTCTTCGTGCGCTGGCCGCGCAGCGGCAAGCCGGCGCGGTGGCGCAGGCCGCGGTAACAGCCCAGGTCGGTCAGGCGCTTGATATCCATCGATACCATGCGGCGCAGATCGCCCTCCACCTTGAATTCGGCATCGATGACGCCGCGGATCTTGGCCACGTCGTCGTCGGACAGATCCTTGACGCGCGTGTCGGGGTTGATCCCGGCCTTGCTCAGGATCGCCTGAGAGCTGTTCGTCCCGATGCCATAGATATAGGTAAGCGCCACTTCAACGCGCTTCTGAACGGGAATATTTACGCCGGCTATACGAGCCACTTATGCCTCCTTGGTACCTGGGGAAAGGCGCGGCAGAATAGCGATGAAACGCCTCTGACGCAACCTGTCCTAGCCCTGCCGCTGCTTGTGCCGGGCGTTCTGGCAAATGATGCGCACCACGCCCTTACGACGGATGACGCGACACTTGTTACACATTTTCTTTACCGATGCACGGACCTTCACGCCCACACCTCCAGTCTGTTCTCTCGCCCGGGTCCAAACCCCGGGATCACTTCTCTCGGTAGCTGATCCGCCCACGCGACAAATCGTAGGGCGAGATCTCCACCGTCACCTTATCGCCCGGCAGGATGCGGATGTAGAACTTGCGCATCTTGCCCGAGATCGTGCACAGCACCTCGTGCTCGTTCTGCAGCTTCACCTTGAACATGGCATTGGGGAGCTTCTCGAGCACCTCCCCGGTCATCTCGATAATATCTTCTTTCGCCATCGTTCAGCCTTCCACCGCCTGTTTCAGGGCCGTATACACGTCCTGCATCTCCCCCGCGGCATCCACCTGGCGGAACCCGGCCGCGCTCTGGTAGTACGCCAGCAGCGGCTCGGTCTGGGCCCGGTATACCTTGAGGCGCTCGGCGATCACGTCCTCGCGATCATCGTCGCGCTGGTACAGCTCGCCGCCGCAGCGGTCGCACCGGCCGGCAACGCGGGGGGGCGAATACTGCCGATGAAAACTGAAACCGCAAGCCCTGCAGATCAGCCTTCCGGAAAGCCGCTCGATCAGAGCCTGCTCCGGCGCATGCATGAACACCACGCGGTCGATATGCATGCCGTGGCGGCCCAGCATCGACTCCAGTGCCTTGGCCTGGGCCACGGTGCGCGGGAAGCCGTCGAGCAGGAATCCTTGGCCGGCGTCCACGATGCGCTCCTCGATCATGCCGACGACGATGTCGTCGGGAACCAGCTTGCCCCCATCCATGAAGGCCTTGGCCTGCTTGCCATACTCGGTGCCGTCGCGCACGGCGGCGCGCAGGATGTCGCCCGTGGCCAGATGCGCCAGACTGAACTCCTCGGCCAGGCGCATGCCCTGGGTACCCTTACCGACACCCGGGGGGCCGAACAGCACCAGGTTCATCAGCGGCCTGTCTTCAGCCTGGCCTGCTTCATCAAGCCTTCGTACTGGTGCGACAACAGATGCGCCTGCACCTGGGACATCGTGTCCATGGTGACGACGACGACGATCAGCAGGCTGGTGCCGCCGAAGTAGAAGGGAACCGACAGCTCGCTGATCAGGTATTGGGGCAGCAGGCAGACCACCGTCACGTACGCCGCACCGACCACGGTGATGCGCGTGAGCACGGCATCGATGTACTCGGAGGTCTTCTGCCCCGGACGGATGCCCGGGATGTAGCCGCCATGCTTCTTCAGGTTATCGGCCGTGTCCTTCGGATCGAAGACGATAGCCGTGTAGAAGAAGGAGAAGAACACGATGCAGACGGTGAACAGCAGCAGGTACAGCCAGTGGCCCGGCGACAGCACCGCCGACAGGTCGCCCAGCCAGGAGAAGCCGTGCACGCCCTTCGTGAACTGCGCGAAGGTGGCCGGCAGCAGGATCAGGCTCGAGGCGAAGATCGGCGGGATGACGCCGGCGGTGTTGACCTTCAGCGGCAGAAACGAGGCCTTGCCACCATACATGCGGTTGCCCACCTGCCGTTTGGCATACTGGATCGGGATGCGGCGCTGCGCGCGCTCGACGTACACCACGAAGGCGGTGACGACGACGACCATGATGAACAGGCCGAGGACGGTGAACGGCGAGAACTCGCCGGTGCGCGCCAGCTCCAGGGTGCCGCCGACGGCGCGGGGCAGGCCGGCGACAATGCCGGCGAAGATGATCATGGAGATGCCGTTGCCGATGCCGCGCTCGGTAATCTGCTCACCAACCCACATCAGGAAGACGGTGCCCGATATCAGGGTGATGGCAGTGGTGGCGCGGAAGGCCCAGCCCGGATCGATGACGACGGAATGGCCAGCGACGGAGAAGGTCTCCAGGCCGATGGACATGCCGATGGCCTGCACCAGCGCCAGGGCCACCGTGCCGTAACGGGTGTACTGCGTGATCTTGCGCCGCCCGGCCTCGCCTTCCTTCTTCAGCTGCTCGATCTGCGGAGAGACGATGCCCATCAGCTGCAGGATAATGGCCGCGGAGATGTATGGCATGATGCCCAGGGCGAAAATAGTCAGGCGCGACAGCGCGCCGCCGGAAAACATGTCGAACAGGCCGAGCAGGCTGCCCTTGGCCTGGCTGAAGAACTGCGCCAGCGCCTGGGCATCGATGCCGGGCACCGGGATATGGGCACCGAGACGGTACACGATCAGCATGCCGAGCGTGAACAGGATGCGCTTCTTCAGCTCCGGAATCTTGCCGACGTTGGCAAGCCCCGACAGTTGGCCGACCTGGTCGGACATGGTCAGGCAGCCTCGGGCAGCGTCACGCTGCCGCCGGCGGCCTCAACCTTGGACTTGGCCGAGGCGGAGACAGCGCCCACATGCAGCGTCAGCTTCTTCTCCAGCTCGCCGCGGGCCAACAGCTTGATCGGGTCCACGGCATTGCGCAGCAGTCCCGCATCAAACAGGGCGGCGGCATCCACCGCGGCACCGTTGTCGAAACGGTTCAGATCGCCGACGTTGACCACCTGATAGCCCTTGGCCATCGAGGTGAAGCCGCGCTTGGGCAGGCGGCGGGCCAGCGGCATCTGGCCGCCCTCGAAGCCACGGCGGATCTTGCCGCCGGTGCGGGAGGTCTGGCCCTTGTGGCCGCGGCCACCGGTCTTACCGTGTCCGGAACCGATGCCCGAGCCCAGGCGTTTGCGTGCGTGGCGGGCGCCCTTGTCGGCGCGGATATCATTCAGTTTCATCGATTACTCCCCGCTCTCGATCCGCACCAGGTGCGGAATCTTGTTGATCATGCCGCGCACGGCCGGGGTGTCCTGCACCTCGACGACCTGGTTCATGCGGCGGAAGCCCAGGCCGCGCAGCGTGGCGCGCTGGGCCTCGGCATAGCCGATGCCGCTCTTGACCTGGCGGATGCGAAGGGTGTCTTTCTTGGTGGCCATGAACGTTTCTCCTTGAGGGGTTCCGGGATCAGGCGGCAGCCTTGCCGCGGCGGGCCGCGACCTGCTCCGGGTTCTCCAGCGACTTCAGGCCGTTGAGGGTGGCGCGTACCAGGTTCAGCGGGTTGCGCGATCCCAGGCTCTTGGTCAGCACGTCGCGCACACCGGCGGCTTCGAGCACGGCACGCACGGCGGAGCCGGCAATGACGCCGGTACCCTCGCTGGCCGGACGCAGCAGTACGCGCGTGGCGTCCTGACGGCCCTCGACCTGGAAATGGATCGTGGTGTTGCGTCGCGAGATCGCCACCATCGACTTGCGGGCGATCTCGGTGGCCTTACGGATGGCCTCCGGAACCTCACGGGCCTTGGCATGGCCGAAGCCGACATGGCCGTTGCCATCACCGACGACCATCAGGGCCGAGAAGCCGAAGCGGCGGCCACCGGCCACGACCTTGGCGATACGGTTGATTTGGACAAGCTTCTCGGTCAGTTCCATTTCTTGCGCGTTGATCATCCGTCTACTCCTAGAAATTCAGTCCGCCGGCGCGGGCGCCATCGGCCAGGGCCTTGACGCGGCCGTGATAAAGGAAATGCCCGCGGTCAAATGCGACCTCGTTGATGCCGGCCGCCTTGGCGCGATCAGCCAACAGCTTGCCGACCTTCTCGGCGGCATCGCGGTTGCTGCCACCAGCGAGTTCGGTTTCCAGCGTCGAGGCAGCGACCAGCGTACGGCCTGCCGTATCGTCGATGATCTGGGCATAGATATGGCGGGCCGAACGGAACACCGACAGGCGCAGGCGACCCGAAGCCTTGACGCGCGCGCGCACCCTGCGGGCGCGGCGGACGGCACTGTTGTTTTCATACTTCTTCAAAGACATGCACTTACTCCTGCCTATCTAAAGAACGGCCTTAAGCCTTCTTGCCTTCCTTCATCGCCACAAACTCGTTCGTATAGCGCACGCCCTTGCCCTTGTAAGGCTCGGGGGGACGGATGGCGCGGATCTCTGCCGCCACCTGGCCGACCTTCTGCTTGTCACTGCCGCTGATGACGATCTTGCTCTGCTCCACCTTGGCGCTGATGCCTGTGGGCAACTCGTAGACCACCGGATGCGAGTAGCCCAGCGACAGGTTCAGGGCATTGCCCTGCGCCTGGGCGCGATAACCGACGCCGCGCAGCTCCAGCTCGCGCTCGAAACCGGCGCTCACGCCCTTGACGTTGTTCGCCAGGCTGGCGGTGGCCAGGCCATACAGCGCCTTCAGCTTCTTGTTACCCAGATCACTGCAGGACAGCGTCAGCGTATCGCCCTCCTGGTTGACGGCGATGCCGTCGAACAGCGGCGATGAGAGCTCGCCCTTCGGACCCTTCGCCACGATGGCGTCGGTGCCGATCTTGATCTCGATCCCCGCGGGGATCTTGACGGTTTTCTTACCAATACGAGACATAACGCGTTACCTCAGAATACGGTGCAAAGGACTTCGCCGCCGACATGCTCGCTGCGCGCCTTCTTGTCCGACATGATGCCCTTGGAGGTGCTGATCAGCGCCAAGCCCAAGCCATTCTTCACGCGCGGCAGCTCCTCGGCGTTGGCATAGACGCGGCGGCCCGGGGTCGATACGCGCTTGAGCTCGCGGATCACCGGCCGGCCCTCGTCGCTATAACGCAGGGTCAGGCGCAGGTGGCGGTGCCCCTTGTGGTTGTAGCCCTTGACGCCGGCGAGGTAGCCCTCGTCCTTGAGAATTTCGGCCAGGGACTCGAGCAACTTGCTGGCCGGCAGCTCCACCTTCTCCAGGCCTGCCATCTGCGCATTGCGAATGCGGGTCAGCATATCGGCGATACGATCCATCATCATAACAGCAACTCCTACCAGCTCGACTTGACCATGCCCGGAATCTGTCCGGCCAAGGCGTATTTACGCAGGCAGCAGCGGCACATACCCAGCTTGCGATACACGGAATGCGGACGTCCGCACAGCTTGCAGCGGGTATATGCGCGTACCTTGAATTTCGGTTTGCGGTTGGCCTTCGCCACCAACGCCTTCGTTGCCATAGCGCTAACTCCTTAAGTGCGGAAGGGCATGCTGAACTGCTTGAGCAGCGCGCGCCCTTCGTCGTTCGTCTCGGCCGTGGTGCAGATCGTGATGTCCATGCCGCGGATCTTGTCGACCTTGTCGTAGTCGATCTCCGGGAAGATGATCTGCTCCTTCAGGCCCAGCGTGTAGTTGCCACGGCCGTCGAACGACTTCGGGCTCACGCCCTTGAAGTCGCGGATACGCGGCAGCGTCACATTGATCAACCGGTCCAAAAACTCCCACATGCGCTCGCCGCGCAGCGTCACCCGGCAGCCGACCGGCATGCCCTCGCGCAGCTTGAAGTTGGCGATGGACTTGCGCGCCAGCGTGGTCACCGGCTTCTGGCCGGTGATCGCGGCCATATCATCCAGGGCACCGTCCAGTTCCTTGCGATTCTGGGACGCCTCGCCGACACCCATGTTGACGACGACCTTGGTGATCTTCGGCATCTGCATCGGGTTGCTGTAGCCGAACTGCTTCTGCAGCTCCGGCACCACCGCGCTCTTGTAGTATTCTTTCAATCGGGCCATCGATTACTCCTAGCGATCCAGCACTTCGCCGCACTTGCGGCAGCTGCGCACCTTACGGCCGTCTTCCAGCACCTTGGCGCCAAGGCGGACGCCCTTCTTGCACTTCGGGCAGTAATACTGCACGTTGGAAACCGCCAGCGGCGCCTCACGTTCGACAATGCCACCGGCGCTGTTCTGCGTCGCCCGGGTATGGCGCTTGATCATATTGACCTTCGCCACGAGCACGCGCCCCTCGCCCGGAAACATCCGAATCACCTTGCCGCGCATGCCCTTGTCGCGACCGGCGATGACGACGACCTCGTCGTCGCGGCGGATGCGGGTATTGACTGGTGTAGCCATAACTCTTTGCCTCACTCTTCTCAGCGTTACAGAACTTCGGGCGCCAGGGAGATGATCTTCATGTATCCCTTGGTGCGAAGCTCACGGGTCACGGGCCCGAAGATACGCGTGCCGATCGGCTCGTTCTGCTTGGTCAGCAGCACGGCCGCGTTCTCATCGAAGCGGATGGAGCTACCGTCGGCACGACGGAACTCCTTGGCCGTGCGCACGACGACGGCGCGCTGCACCTCGCCTTTCTTCACCTTGCCGCCCGGAATGGCGTCCTGCACGGCGACGACGATGACGTCGCCGACACGGGCATAGCGGCGCTTGGAGCCGCCGAGCACCTTGATACAGGTGACCTTGCGCGCACCCGAATTGTCGGCAACCTCGAGAATGGTTTCGGTCTGGATCATGGTATTCCCCGCTTACCTTACAACTGCTCGGCGCGCGTCATTACCGTCTCGAGAGCCCAGCGCTTGCGGGCGGACAGCGGTGCGGACTCGATGATCCGCACGGTGTCGCCGATATTGCAGGTGTTCTCGGGATCGTGCGCCATGTACTTCTTGTGCGAACGGACGGTCTTGCGGTAGCGCGGATGCAGATACTTGCGCTCCACCTGCACCACCACGGTCTTGTCAGACTTGTTGCTGACGACGACGCCTTCCAGCACACGCTTGTTGCTCTTCACCTCAGTCATTGCTTACCCCTTGCGACGCTCGGCCAGAATGGTCTTGATCTGGGCGATCTCGCCGCGGACCTGGCCGATGCGCGCGGTATTCGTCAGCTGCATTGTCGACTTCTGGAAACGGAGCTTCATGCCCTCGGCGGCCAGCTCGTCCAGCTTCTCCGTCAGTTCCGTATCCGACAGTTTGCGTATCTCTTTCGCCTTCATCGACCCACCCCGCGAACCACGATCTTGGTACGGATCGGCAGCTTGGATGCGGCGAGGGTCAAGGCCTCGCGCGCCAGCTCCTCGCTGATGCCGTCCATCTCATACATGATGCGCCCGGCGCGGATGGCGGCCACCCAATACTCCGGCGAGCCCTTGCCACTGCCCATACGCACCTCGGCCGGCTTCGAGGACACCGGCAGGTCCGGGAACATGCGGATCCACACCCGGCCCTGGCGCTTGACGTGGCGGGTAATGGCAATACGTGCCGCCTCGATCTGACGGGCCGTGATGCGGCCAGGCTCCATCGCCTTCAGGCCGAACTGGCCGAAATTCAGGCTGGCGCCGCGCGGGCTCTTGCCACGGATGCGCGACAGCTCCTTGTGATGCTTGCGCCAGCGGATCTTCTTCGGTTGCAACATCGCCCAAACCCCGTTATGCGTTCATATCGTCGGTGCCGCCCAGCTTCTCGCCGTTAAACACCCAAACCTTGACGCCGATGATTCCATAGGTGGTCTTGGCCTCGGCCAGACCGTAATCCACATCCGCGCGCAGCGTATGCAGGGGCACGCGGCCCTCGCGGTACCACTCGGTACGCGCGATATCGGCACCGCCCAGGCGGCCACCGCAGGACACACGCACGCCCTTGGCACCCATGCGCAGTGCACTCTGCACCGCACGCTTCATGGCGCGGCGGAAGGCCACGCGCTTCTCCAGCTGGAAAGCGATATTCTCGGCAATCAGCTGCGCCTCGGCCTCCGGACGGCGGACCTCGACGATGTACACCTGGATGTCACCGCCAAACCTGGCCTTCAACTCACCGCGCAGATTGTCGATCTCCGAACCCTTCTTGCCGATGACGACGCCCGGGCGCGAGGTGTGCACGGTCACCTTGACCTTGCCGGCCGGGCGCTCAATGACGATGCGGGAAACGCCGGCGTGGTACAGCTTCTTCTTGACGTAGTCGCGCAGCTTGATGTCCTGCCGCACCAGATCGCCAAAGCTCTTGTCGGAGGCGTACCAGACCGAGTCCCAGCCCCGGATACCGCCCACGCGGAAACCAATCGGATTAACCTTCTGACCCATCCAAAAACTCCTTTAACCGCGCTCGCGCACAGCCACCGATACGTGGCTGTGGCGATGAAAACGCTTGCGCATACGGCCCATGCCCTTCGGGCGGAACCGCTTGTGGGTGATGCCCGGATCGATGCGCACCGTCGACACGAAGAGGCTGTCGACATCCAGGCCGTTATTCTGCTCGGCATTGGCGATCGCCGACTTCAGCACCTTCTCCACCAGGCGCGCGGCCTTCTTCGGGGACAGGGCCAGTACGGCCAGAGCGCGCGCCACGGGCATGCCGCGGATCTGATCGGCGACCAGGCGGGCCTTCTGGGGGCTGATCTGGCTGTTCTTCGCCAGCGCAAGGACTTCGTCAGACATGATCCCTTACCTCTTTGACTTCTTGTCGGCGCCGTGGCCGTAGTAGGTGCGGGTCGGCGCAAACTCGCCGAGCTTGTGACCCACCATGTTCTCCGTCACGAACACCGGAATAAACTTGTTGCCGTTGTGCACGGCAAAGTTCAGGCCGACGAAGTCCGGGGAAATCGTCGAACGACGGGACCAGGTCTTGATCACGCCCTTCAGACTGCCCTCCTTGGCGGCCAGCGCCTTCTTCTCCAAGGACGCTTCGATGTACGGACCCTTCTTGAGCGAACGCGCCATGACTACTTACCTCTGGTTGCGGCGGCGGATGATATCGCGACCCGACGCCTTGTTCTTGTTGCGGGTCTTGTGACCCTTGGTCGGCTTGCCCCACGGCGTCACCGGATGACGACCGCCGGAGGTACGGCCCTCACCACCGCCATGCGGATGGTCGACCGGATTCATCGCCACACCGCGCACATGCGGGCGCTTGCCCAGCCAGCGCGACCGGCCGGCCTTGCCGACGGTACGGTTGGAATGATCGGCATTGCCCATCACGCCAATCGTCGCCAGGCAGCGGATATCCACGCGACGGAACTCGCCGGACGGCAGCTTCAGCACCGCACGCTCGCCCTCCTTGCCCATCAGCTGCACGGACGCGCCGGCGCTGCGCGCCATCTGGCCGCCCTTGCCGGGCTTCATCTCGATGTTATGCAACATCGTACCAACGCGGATGGAAGACAGCGGCAGGGCGTTGCCCGGACGGATTTCGGATCCCGGGCCGGACATCACCGCATCACCCGGGCGCAGGCCCTGCGGTGCGAGGATGTAACGCTTGTCACCATTCTCGAACACGACCAGCGCAATATGTGCCGTGCGGTTGGGGTCGTATTCGATGCGCGACACCATACCTTTCACGCCGAAATTGTCACGCTTGAAATCGACAAGGCGATAAAGGCGCTTGTGACCGCCGCCCTGGTGACGGGCGGTGACGCGCCCATTGTTGTTACGACCGCCCTTCTTCGACAGCGGCGCCGTCAGGCTGCGCTCGGGATCACCCTTGTGCAGGTCCGGGTTGACGACGGCAACAAAGTTACGGGTGCCGTTGGTGTTGGGTTTGAATGCCTTCAGTGCCATCTTATGCCTCTTCCGTCACTTCCAGGCTCTGGCCCTCGGCCAGGCGCACGACCGCCTTGCGGAATCCGGGACGACGGCCGGTATGCATGCCGCGGCGACGCACCTTACCCGGCATATTGATGACCTGCACCTTGGCCACATCGACCTCGAAGATGGCCTCGACGGCCGCCTTGATCTCGGCCTTGGTCGCCTCGCGCGCCACGCGGAAGGTGTATTGGTTCGCCGCACCGGTCTTGCTGTAGCTCTTCTCGGTCACCACCGGCTGCAGCAGGGTGTTGAAATGCTGGTAGTTGCTCATGCCAGACGCCCCTCGAGTTTTTCCACGGCCGCCTCGGTCAGCACCAGGCGCTCGCACTTGAGCATGTCGTGCAGGCTCAGCTGGCCGTCCAGCACGATCTGGGTGATCGGCAGGTTGCGGGCCGACAGCTCGACGACGCGGTCCGGGCCACCCAGCACGAACAGGCCCTTGCCGGCGTCCAGGGCGTCGACGACCTTGGCGAAGTCCTTGGTCCTGATGCCGGCCAGCTCGATCTTGTTCACAACGGTCAAACGGCCCTCGCGCAGGCAGTCGGACAGCATCACGCACAGGGCGCGGTTGCGCTCCTTCTTGTTGATGCGGGTCGTGTGCTCATGCGGGCGCGGACCATGCGCGGTGCCGCCGTGGCGCCACTGCGCGGCGCGGGTCGAGCCCTGGCGGGCGCGGCCGGTACCCTTCTGCTTCCACGGCTTCTTGCCGCCACCGGACACCTCGGCGCGCGTCTTCGTGCTGCGCGTGCCGGCGCGCTGGGCCAAGGCCAGGGCGCTGTACACGCGGTGCACGAACCCGGCATCGGCATCCAGGCCGAACACCGCCGGATTCAGCTGCCGCTTGCCAACGCTCTTGTTGGCCTGATCGACGACATTGATCTCTGCCATCACTTCGCTCCCTTCACTGCCGGGCGCACCTCGACAAGGCCGTTCTTCGGCCCGGGTACGGCGCCCTTGACGATAATCCGGTTGGTCTCGGCATCGACGCGCACCACCACCAGGTTCTGCGTCGTGATGCGGTCCACACCATAGTGACCGGGCATCTTCTTGTTCTTGAACACACGGCCCGGATCCTGGCACTGGCCGGTCGAGCCCATCTGGCGATGGGTCTTCTCGGCACCGTGCGTGGCGCGCTGGCCGGCGAAGTTCCAGCGCTTCATGACGCCGGCGAAGCCATGGCCCTTGGACACACCCGAGACATCGACCTTCTGGCCGGCCTCGAACATGTCGGCCTTCAGCTCCTGGCCCAGCTCGAAGGCTGCGGCCTCATCCAGGCGGAACTCCTTCAGGCCGCGCATCAGCTCCTGGCCCTGCTTGGCGAAATGCCCCTGGAAGGCGCGGCTGTTGCGGCGCTTGGCGGCACCGAAGCCCACCTGGATCGCCTCATAGCCGTCCTTCTCGCCGCTGCGACGGGCGATGACGCGGCAAGGCTCCACGTTCAGCACCGTCACCGCCACGGCGGAACCGTCCTCGGCAAACATCTGGGTCATGCCCGCTTTCCGGGCGATCAGTCCTGCACTCATGACACTCCCCCGGTTACAGCTTGATCTCGACGTCCACGCCGGACGGCAGGTCGAGCTTCATCAGAGCATCGACGGTCTGCGGGGTCGGGCGCTGGATGTCCAGCATGCGCTTGTGCGTGCGAATCTCGAACTGCTCGCGCGAGTCCTTGTTCACGTGCGGACCACGGATCACGCAGAACTTGCGGATGCGGGTCGGGATCGGAATCGGACCGCGGACCTCGGCCCCGGTGCGCTTTGCCGTCTCGACGATGTCCGCCGCGCTCTTGTCCAGAATGCGGTGGTCAAAGGCCTTCAGGCGGATACGAATACTCTGAGCTGCCACAAAAGCCCCCTTTACTTGATGATCTCGGTGACGACGCCGGCGCCGACGGTGCGGCCACCCTCGCGAATGGCGAAGCGAAGCTCCTTGTCCATCGCGATCGGCGTAATCAGCTGGATCTCCATCGATACGTTGTCGCCA
>OFHG01000138.1_pt1 | contig 31660 bp, 23 predicted proteins | sample 1521931 | NCBI WGS metagenome assembly OFHG01 (sample SAMEA2468438, study PRJEB22500) | soil metagenome | biome: Glassland; feature: Farmland; material: Clay | place: Australia | collected 2013-01-31 | depth 0.55 m
TCTTGATGTCTATAGTGCCAGTACCATTCCTTCTGAATGTTCCGGACAATGTCTTCTTTCGCGTTAATGATGAATATCCGGTCTTGAACATGAAAAAGCTCGCGCTCCATGCGCGTAACCTCGGGTGGGTAGGAGGACCGGCGCGCAAGTTCCTTCTCGAACATGGGAACGATCTTGTCCTTCATCCGGAGCTCCGTGTCCATAAGGAAAACGGCGATCCCGGGAGCGAGGTCCTCGACCCGGTCGAGAAACGCGACGATCTCGGTGTCGTAGATCTGCTTGGGCGGCGATGATTTTACCTCAACGTAGAAAAGCGAACCGTCGACCTTCGCGATCACGTCGTAGTCACCGCCCACCCTCGGCCGCTTGAACTTTACGCCCCACACGGCCTCGGAGCCGAACTCACGCTTGAACACCTCTGCGACGTACCATTCCAGGGTTACGCCGAAGCTTTTGATTGGCCCTTTGGCGAGAACATAGCCCCCCGTCTTTTTTTTCAAAAGCTTTACGGACACGAGATACTCGAGATATTTTTTTGTGATGCCCGGCGCCGCGTACCGCGTCACGTCCTCGGGGGTGAACGGGCCTTGCTGCTTGATCACGTCCCGGAGAAGGAGCCGGAACGAGTATTTGTGCAGCATCCCGTAGTAGCGGGCCTGGTAGTTCCTCGCGGGGACCAGCAGATCGTCCGAGGGTTCTTTCTTATAGATCGTGAAACCGCGCCGCTTCAGGAGGACATCGAGGCCCGGAGTAAGACGGTTTATGGCCGAACGAAGCCTCCTGACTTCTCTTCTCAAATAAGCAAGCTCGTCGATAGCCTGGTCGTCGGACAGAGACACCTTTCATGCTCCCCTTTTAATTGTCGCACGGCAAGAGAAGAACAGATTCTGGACGGATTACAAGCCGCCTTCCGTTTTTGATCGAAAATCAATCTGGATCATTTACCCTTGCCGGATCCTGCCTCGCGCTTTTTTTCCGCGAGCCGGACTTCTCTTCTCTGCTTCGCCTCGCTGTTTCGGCGCCGCTCCTCTTCGGTTTCCAGGATGAGCGGGGGCACCTCCCGGGGTTTCCCCTGATGGTCGAGCGCGACATAGGTAAGATACGCGGAGGCGGCATGGCGCACCACCCCGGTGATGAGGTTCTCCGCTTCAACGCGGACTCCGATTTCCATGGAAGTCCTGCCAACGAAATTGAGGCTGGCCTTGAAGAACAGGACGTCCCCGACGAAAACCGGGTTATGGAAATCCATCCGGTCGATGGAGGCCGTGACCACGTTGCTCCGCGAGTGCCGGGCCGCCACCACGCCCGCAGCCTCGTCGATGATCTTGACGACAACGCCGCCGTGCACGTTGCCGGCGGGGTTTGCGTCCTGCGGTATCATCATCTGGGCCATAATCACACTGCTGTCTTTGACGCGCTTGCCTTCCATCGTATGCTCTCCTTCCTGTTTCTTTTCCCCGCGCCGGGCGGCTCTGACGCGAAAGCCGTCGTCGAGCATGCCGCCGCACATCATCGGAAAAGCCGCCGTCAAAAGCGGCGCGGGCCGAAGGCGGAAGTGCTGCAGTGCCCATCCGAAAATTGAACGGGGAAAATCATCCTGGCATGCAAAGACGGCTCAGTGATGAGCCGCCCGATAAAAACAAAGAGTGATCAACCGAGAAAGCTGCCCTGGATGATGGGAACTACGAGAACGCATCCGGTGGCTCCGTTTTTTATAATTATTTATCCGCTGAATCAGATCCTATTTTTCTTCTTCGAGGTCCAGCTTGACGGCGAGGAGTCCCATGATGTCCTTGAGCGTGATGATGCCGACGAGCCTGCCGTCCTCAACGACCATGAGCCTGCTGTTTCCCGTCCGGCTCATGACGCCGAGCGCCCGGATCGCGTCTTCGTCGGGTCCGATGGTGTTTTCCGGGGAACACCGGACCGCGACCTCTCCCACGGTCCGTCTGCTCCATTCCCCGTGCGGGATCTCTTTCACCTGGCGCGTCGTGATACAGCCCAGGAGCGTTCCACCCTCGACCACGGGGAACATTTTAAAGTGGTACCGGTAAATATAGCCTTCTACGAGGTCTTTAAGCGAGAGGGAGCCCTGAGCGGTCACGGGCTCCTTGTTCATGAACTGCCGGACCGTTCCCCCTTCGAGTGCCCTGCGCATCAGGACCTGGTGATAGGACATCCGGGCCGCGTTCCCCAGGAAGAACCCGATCATGGATTGCCAGATGCCGCCGATAACGTTCCCGCGCAGAATGTTCAGGATGCCGAGGAAGATCAGGACCGTCCCGAAAAACGAGCCGAGCTTCGAGGCGATACGGGTCGCCCACCGGAAGTTTTTCTTCCACTGCCAGAGCGCAGAGCGCAGGACCCGGCCGCCATCCAGGGGAAACGCGGGCACCAGGTTGAACCCCGCCAGGACGAAGTTGATGATTGTAAGATACTCGAGCACACCGGCGACCGGGACCGGCAACCGCCCTTCGCCGACAGCGCTGACAACATACCCGAAGAGCCCGAGAAGGATACTGGACGCCGGCCCCGCTATGGCCATGAAAAATTCGGCCTTCGGGCTCGGCGGTTCTTCGTCCATCTCGGCCACGCCGCCGAAAATGAACAGCGTGATGCCCTTCATGGGCAGGCCGAACCGCCGCGCTACGAGTGAGTGACAGAGCTCGTGAAAGATGATTGATGCGAACATCCCGAGGGCGCCCGCTGCGCCCATGGACCAGTAGGTGATGGAGGAAAGTTTTTCGTACTGATACGGGAAAAGGCCCCGGGCCAAAGACCAGGTGATGAGCAGCGCCAGCACCAGCCAGCTCATATCGATATGGACCGCAAATCCCAGAAGCTTGAACAGCCTGACGCGCCTGCCGAACATCATCGTCCTCCCCATGTGCAAGAACTTCTACTTCTTTAATATTATAACAGCGGATCGGTTATTGAGGTGAAAAATCGACTAGGGGTATAGTCCTAAGGATATCAAGTATTTCCTCCTCTGCGCCTACTTCATAAGTATCAAAAACATTTCGGCATTATACATAAAAACAGGAGGAGCGGTTTTAATCTGTAGTGTTATATTATCACGGTCGCAGGTTCAGAGGGGCGCAATTTCCGCTTGTACATCTCCCTGAATTCTTGTATATTCTTCGTATTATGGGCGCGAAAACCCCGAAAAAGAAGGACATCTCCAAGCTCATCAAGCCGGAGGTGCGTAAGCTTAAAACTTATTTTATTGAAGAAACACCCTATCGCATCAAGCTTGATGCCATGGAAAACCCCTTTCCCTTTCCCCCCGAGGTGCGGCAGGAAATGGCCGCCGCCGCGGCGAGCGCGCCCATCAACCGCTATCCCGATCCCTCGGCGGTAAAACTGAAGGAGGCCATCGCCGAGCTGTGGGGCATCGGCACGAAGCGGATGATCCTCGGCAACGGCTCAGACGAACTTATTCAAATGATCATTCTCGCGTTCGGCGGCCCGGTCCTTATCCCGACGCCGACGTTTGCCATGTACGAGATCATCTCCCGGGCGCTCTCGCAGGAAGTGGCCGCGATCCCGCTCGGCAGAGACTTCAGTCTCAACGCGGACAAGGTGCTCAAGAAAGCAAAAGAGGTAAAAGCCAAAGTCATTTTTCTCGCCAACCCCAATAATCCGACCGGAAACCGCTTTTCGGATGAGGCAGTGCAAAAAATTTTGAACAGGGCGAATGCCGCGGTGGTCATTGACGAAGCCTATTTCAGCTTTTCCCGCAAATCGTATCTTCCCGTACTGAGAGAGTATCCGAACATGATCATCCTGCGCACGTTGTCGAAGATCGGCTTTGCCGGACTGCGGATCGGAGCGCTTACCGCTTCGGCGAAAGTAATCGATCAACTCAACAAGATCAGGCTGCCGTATAACATCAATACCCTTTCCCAGGCGGCCGCGGTGACGGCGCTCGGGCGCAAAGATGTCTTGACCCAGCAGATTTCCCTGTTGATTTCATCTCGGCAAAGACTTTATAATGAGTTGTCCGCAATGAAAGGCATCACGGCCTATCCGTCGGAAACCAATTTTATTCTCTTCAGGACCGCGACCGATGCTGCGCGCATCTATGAGAAGCTCAAAGAGGCCGGCATCCTCATCAAGAACCTGAACAGGCCCGGGCCGCTCAAAAACTGCCTGCGCGTCACCGTGGGCACGCCGGAGGAAAACAACGAGTTGATCATGCAACTCCGGAGGATTTTAAAGCGATGAACATCCGGGATAAGGTAGTCATTTCGCGACTTCATACTTCAGAGTTTCATCGCAAGAAGGGGGCCTGATGGCTCGCAGAGCAACGATCGAACGCAAAACCAAAGAGACGGACATTAAAATTTCCCTGAACCTCGACGGGACGGGTGCGTATAACATTAAGACGTCCGTGCCGTTCATGGACCATATGTTCTCGCACATTGCCAAGCACGGATTTTTTGACCTCACGGTCAAAGCCAGGGGTGACACGGAGATCGATGACCACCACACGGTCGAAGACCTCGGCATCGCCTTCGGTCAGGCGCTCAAAAAAGCCCTCGGCGCGAGCCGCGGCATCCGCAGATACGGAGACGTGACCGTGCCCATGGACGAGACCCTGGCGCAGGTGGTGATGGACCTGTCCGGCAGGCCCTATCTGGCGTACGGAGTGGAGCTGCCGAAGAGGTACAAGCTCAAGGAGTTCGACCCCGGGCTGGCGGAAGATTTTTTCCAGTCCGTTGTAAATCATGCAGGCATGAACCTTCACATCCGCCTCCATTACGGCCGCGACGTCCACCACATGCTCGAAGCCATCTTCAAGGCCTTCGGCCGCGCCCTGGACCAGGCCACAAGCCTCGATCCCCGGATCAAGGGCGTGCTTTCGACCAAGGGAAAGATATAAAGTTATTTTACCGCAGAGGACGCGAAGAGCGCAGAGAGAATCCAATCTTTGGACTCTAAACTCTGCGTGCCCTGCGATCTCGGCGGTGGAGTCTTTAATATGATTGCGATTATCGATTACGGAATGGGAAATCTGCGGAGCGTTCAGAAGGGCTTTGAGCGCGTGGGCCGCGAGGCCGTGGTCACGAGCGACGCCAAAACGATCCTGAGCGCAAGCAAGGTCGTACTGCCGGGCGTGGGCGCCTTTCCAGACTGCATGCGCAACCTCCGCGAATACGGTCTTATCGAGGCGGTGCTTAAGAGCATCAGCTCCGGCAAACCGTTTCTCGGCATCTGCCTGGGATTGCAACTGCTCTTTACCGAGAGCGAAGAGTTCGGAATTTCGAAGGGGCTTGACATCATCAAGGGCCGCGTGGTCCGGTTCAAAGGTCCTGAATTCGACAATCGGCAATCGGCAACCAACATTCTGAAGGTCCCCCACATGGGCTGGAATTCCATTTCCATTAAGCGAAGACCCCCTGCTCTTGCAGATGTCCCGGACAACAGCCACGTGTATTTCGTACACTCGTTCCATGTTGTGCCGGAAGACAAGGGCGTGATCGCAACAACCACGCCGTACGGCATCGAGTTCGTCTCGAGCATCTGGAAGGACAATGTCTTTGCAGTCCAGTTTCACCCGGAGAAAAGCCAAGCGCTGGGGCTGTCGATCTTGAAGCGGTTCGGAGAGCAGAAAGCATAATAAATTTCTCGCCAAGGCGCAAAGGGCACCAAGTTTTAAGTCTTAAAACCCTTTGCGTTCTTTGCGGGCTTTGCGAGAGACAATCCTATGTTAATTATTCCTGCTATCGATCTAAAAGAAGGAAAATGCGTCCGCCTCGAACAGGGGCTCATGGACAAGGCCACGGTTTACTCCGACGATCCCGCGACCACGGCGAAGCACTGGGAGGCGCAGGGCGCCGAGCTTTTGCACGTCGTTGACCTGAACGGGGCGTTCGCAGGCATCCCGAAAAATCTCGACGCCATCAAGGCGATCCGGAGCGCCGTCAAAATGCCGATCGAGGTCGGCGGCGGTATCCGGGACATGGCAACGATCCGGACGCTCGTCTCGATCGGGATCGACCGGATCATCCTCGGGACGGCTGCGATCGAAAATCCCGCTTTTGTGCAGGAGGCATGCAGGGAGTTTTCCGGCAGAATCATCGTCGGCATCGACGCCAGGGACGGCCTGGTGGCGATCAAAGGATGGGCCGAGGTCACGAAGGTCAAGGCCGTCGACCTCGCGACGCAGATGCAGGACTACGGCGTCATCGCAATCATCTACACCGACATCAAGCGGGACGGCATGCTCTCGGGCCCCAATATCGAGGCGACAAAGGCGCTCGCCGAAGCGCTTCACATCCCCGTCATTGCGTCAGGCGGCGTCCACACGATGAAGGACGTCGAAAACCTGCTTGCCGTGAGATATTCAGGAGTGAGCGGCGTAATCACCGGGAAGGCGATCTACAGCGGATCGCTTAACTTAAAGGAAGCCATTGCGTTCATCAAGATGAACGACAACCGGTGCGCCAGGTGATTTCGCTGTCATTGCGAGCGACCGGAGGGAGCGTGGCAATCTCGCTTCCATAAACCGAGATTGCTTCGTCGCTGCGCTCCTCGCAATGACGGATAGATAAAAAGGTAGGCGGCTAAACTTATGTTGACCAAACGCATCATACCCTGCCTCGACGTGAAGGCGGGACGGGTCGTAAAGGGCGTAAGCTTCGTGAATCTCAGGGACGCGGGCGATCCCGTCGAGATTGCAAAGGTCTACGACGAGCAGGGGGCTGACGAGCTGACGTTCCTGGACATCACCGCATCGCATGAAGAGCGCGGCATCATTCTCGATATCGTGCGCCGGACTGCGGAACAGGTGTTTATGCCGCTCACGGTCGGAGGGGGCATCAAGAACCTCGACGATATCAGAAACCTCCTCCTCGCGGGCTGCGATAAGGTATCGATCAACACGACCGCGGTCCATGACCCGGAATTCATCAAGGCTGCAAGCATGCGGTTCGGCAGCCAGTGCATCGTGGTGGCCATCGACGCCAAGCAGGTCGTTGCACACGACCCCGGCTTCAAGCCCCCCCTCACCTGGGCCAATGATCCGAAATATAAAGCTCTTTTTCTCAGTGAATCCGCACTCCACACTCCGCACTCCGAACTCAAGTGGGAGGTCTACACCCACGGCGGCCGAAAGCCCATGGGCATCGATGCAGTTGCCTGGGCGCGGATGATGGAGGAATACGGCGCCGGCGAGATACTGCTCACGAGCATGGACCAGGACGGCCAAAAGAACGGCTACGACCTTGCGCTCACGCGCGCCGTGGCCGAAGCGGTCTCGGTCCCGGTCATCGCCTCGGGCGGGGTGGGAAATCTCGAGCATATCTATGAGGGGTTTACCAAAGGCAAGGCGGATGCCGCGCTCGCGGCCTCGATCTTTCACTTCCGGGAATACACTATCAGGCAGGCAAAGGAATATTTGAAGGAACGGGGAGTGCCGGTGAGGCTGTAATAGTCACATATTATTTATGAATGATGCTTGACTCAGAAACTATCATTTAATATAATCAGGCAGTTTACAAAAATGGGCGTCCTAAAGCTATATGAAAAACATATTGCACGGTTCTGGCTCAGGGCGATAATACCTGGCCTGTTGGCAGCAATAGTTTTGTTTGCTAAGTATATTGATAAGTGGTGGTACATAGCAGCTGCGTTCCTAGCAACCCTTGCAGTTCCCATACATACCTATCTGATATCAGCAGCCTCCGAAACAAAACTTAAAGAAGTCAATTATTGGAAAGCGGAACTGGAACTGCATCAATGGCTGTTAAATGTTATACGCGGCATGCTGCTGAAGAAGATGGACCGATTCAAAAGGCAGGCGGTTTCAGCCTCCGCTGAAGAGTACAGTCAAGCTGTGATGGCTAACCTCGTCGCTTTGCGCGAATTCTATGCCAGCTATGATCATGATCCGCAGAATCATTTCCGCGTTACCTATTTTAAGCCAAGCGATGACGGTCAATATCTAACCACCAAATTTTACGCGAATGCCGATGGTACGCCGCCGGTGTCGCATGGCGACATTGAAGCGCAAAAAAAGTATTTTAATCGTGATACAAGTCCTACACTGGCAGTTTCGGCGTGGAAGAACAGAGACATATATATCGCTGAAAATGAATCGGAGATCTCGTATCTTTACAACCAGCAGAAAGATAAGTATAAATCCCTCATCGCCTGCCCCATATTCGAGAACAATGACTCGACAAAATCCGTGATTGCCATTATCACGATAACGTCGCGCAAGGAATTTTTCAAAAAGCAGGATGTTGAACGATACAAGAACTATATGGAGCAGTTTGCACTGCGACTCGTCTTCGAGCATTGCAAATTACAGTCCAATAATTCCGGGGCAAAGGCCTCTTGACACACCTTAGCATATGGTATACTATAAGCAGACTTTTAAAGGGGAGGACCGATACCTATGAAAACAGCCGTTGAAGTCCGTCCTGTCACCAGGGAAGAGGTAGAGCGCGTCCAAAACTCCATGAAGGACATGATCGCAAAGGTCAATCACGATGTCGCGGAATATATGAAGCGCGCGGAGGATTACGCGCGGGAATTCGCCTCAAAGAAACATAAGTAGAACGCTATAATGTGCTCAAAATAAAAGCCCGGCACGCACCCCTGCCGGGCTTTGCTATTTGCATAAAACCTTCGAATTTACGCCGCCCATTTGAGCCCCTTGGCCGCGTAATCATAAATCAGATCATACGCTTTTGTGCAGGCCGCCTGAAAGAGCGCTTTGTCATAGCTTTTCGGAAGATCCTGATCGAGTGCTGTTTGGACGGCCGCCTTCACCCGTTCCTGGCTCTGGCTGTCTTTGAACCAATCCTGGACAAGAACCTTCGGCTTTTCTTCGATCAGGCGATGCAACAGGTGCTTTGCCGCATTCTTGACCTTTACTGTCTCCTCCCCGGTCATCTTTTCCTTCTTCAGGATATCGAACAGTTCAAGCTCGTCTTTTGACAGTCCCTCTTTAATATGGCGCTCATCTTCTTCTTTCAGGCCAGAGGCGTAATTCACCAGTTCATCGTAGTAGTTCTCGGTGGTACTCCCGCCGGAATTGTATCGGTCAATGATCACCTGGAGCCGCTCGGCGAAATTCGTGCGGGTACTGTTCTCCTTCAACATCTCTTCGAGCTTTTTGTCGATAAACCCGCGGAGGTCCGCAATCTCGATATGCTTGTATTCGGCAATCTTGAACTCTTCTTTCAACTTGTCGAAGTCGATCTTGCTGAGATCAAGGAATTTCCCTTTTTTGACGATTTGATATGTCGGGGCTGGCTCGTGTACCGGAGTTCCATCTTTTGCCGTCACAATGCTTTGATCAAGAAGCTCGCTGATCTTCTGTTTGACCGAGTCGATGTCCGCCTGGCCGATAATGCTGTCAACGATGCCGCGCAAATACTGGAAAACAGCGATCATCGGCCTGAAATGGCCTTCCAGAATTTCCGGCTTACATGCTTCGTAGAGCGATGAAATCGTATTTTCGTAAACCTTAAACTCCTTCCAGTAAGCGTCCTTTTCTAGGAGCTTGTCAGCGAAAGACTGAAAAATGCCGACCTTGGTGAATATCCCGCCCTTTTCTATCGCCGATTTCAGTTCTATTCCCCGCTGCCGGCAGAACTCTGTCCCCTGGAGCAGGGCGTCGTCGAGCAAGGCAAAGAGGTCGGATTTATCCTGAACCGGCTCCGGCTCGCCTTCGTTTCCAAGAGCATATTCTCTCAACGCCTTTTTCATGTTCCGGAAGACGTTGTAGTAGTCCACAACCTCGCCGTTCATTTTAATGATGCCGTTGATGGTAAAAGAAGTCACCCGGTTGGCCCGCGCGATTGTCTGCATAAGCGTGTGATCTTTCATGGGTTTGTCGAGATAGAGCGTCGAGACCGTGGGAGCGTCAAATCCGGTGAGCCACATGGCGCAGACAAATACAAGCTGCAGCTTGTCTTTCGGGTCCTTGAATCGGTACTCTATATCGTGTCCGTTAGTATCTATCTCGTTGATCTTTTTCCGGTGCGGTTTGATGTCTAATCCAAGCTTCGTAAAGCGTTCCTCTTCTCCGGCATCCTCGCTGATCACGACGGCCATTTCGACGGAGCGCATATAATCGAGCGTTCTCTTTAGACGCGCCTTATGCGCCTCCTCGTGAGTGTGGCTGACCTCAGCAACAAGACGCTTGATTTCCTTTTTCCAATGATCCTGCACCTTGTCGTACATTTTTACGCAGGTATATTTATCTACAGAGACCACCATATTCTTGCCGAGATATCCCCGTTTCGGGAAATGGGCCACGATGTCTTTAGCGATAGTTTCGAGCCGGTCATCGCGCTTAATGACTTCTAGCTCGGTTGAGAATTCCTTTTCGAGTTTCTCCTGCGCCTTTTCGTCGAGGTTCTCATCTTCCAGGATCTGGTAGAACTCGTCGCTCAGGTTCTCATTCTGGATCAGCACTTCGGGGACCCGTTTCTGATAGAAAAGCGGCACGGTTGCGCCGTCGTCAATTGATTGGACAAAGTTGTATTCGCTCACATAATCGCCGAACCAGGCATTGGTCTTTCGCTCCCTGCCAAGGAGGGGCGTGCCCGTGAAAGCGAAGTATTGGGCTTTCGGGAGTCCAGATCGCATGTTTTCGGCAAGCGACTTGTACTGCGTCCGGTGCGCTTCGTCCACGATCACGATGATGTCGCTGCGATCGGAAAGGAGCGGGTATTTCCTGCCCTTGTCCCAGCGGAACTTCTGGATCAGCGTGAATACAAGCCGCTTGTTCCGGCCGAGGAAATCGCGCATCTCCGCCGAATCTTTCGGCTTCGCTGCCTCGTTCTTGCTGACCGTGCCGGTGTCGAGGAAGTTCCGGTAGATCTGGCCGTCCAAGTCCTCGCGGTCTGTCACGACCACGAAGGTATAGTTCCCGGTGAATTTATGAAAGACCTTGCGTGCGAGAAAGATCATGGAAAAACTCTTGCCCGATCCCTGCGTGTGCCAGAAAACGCCGAGTTTGCCTTTTTTCTTTTTGCGCTCCTCAAAGGATTCTATCGCCTTATTCACGCCGATGAACTGGTGGTTCTGGGCAATGATCTTGGAGCTTTCCTTGTGGAAGAGGATGAAGTTTTCGATGTAATCGAGAAGGCGTTCTTTGGGTAAGAGCCCGTGAATGACCCGCTCAAGGCTCGTGCCGTCTTTTTCGATGGCCTTGCGGTCTACCTTTTCTGTCTCATCATCCACCCGCAGCCAGTTGAAAAAGAACTCATACCCTGCGGTAAAGCTCCCGACCTTGGTGTCGAGCGCATTTGACAACGCACAGAAGGCGTTGTATTGGAACAAGATCGGAATGTCATGCTTGTAGTTGGTCAGATTGTCGTCATAGGCGTTCTGCACCTTCACATTCGAATTCTTGAGTTCGATGAACACCAAGGGAAGGCCGTTAACGTAGATCAGGATGTCCGGCCTGCGCGGATAGCGGTCGCCTTTGATCCAGAGCTGGGTCGCTGCGCAGAAATCGTTTTTTCCCGGATCGCTGAAATCAATGACCCTGACCATCCCATGCTCGGTTCTGCCGGATGCATTTTCGTACTCAACAGGGATGCCGTCGCGAATCAGGCCATACACTTCCTTGTTCGCCAGGATCGGTGACATGGCAGAGCGGCGGGAGGTGAGCTTTTCGATGGCCTGGTCGATGACGGGTTCGGGAATGGAGGGATTGAGTTTGACTGCGTATTCCTTGAGAACATCGAGAAGTACAACTTCCTGTTTGTTCGCGCGGTTGGATTTATCGGCAAGGTTTTCCACATCCTGAGTAAAGCAGTTGACAGTCCGGTAGCCGTATTTCCCCGTGAGCGGGGAAACCGCAGCTTTCTCGATCTGGTCTTCTGAGATGAAGTTAGGCATATCAATGGTTCCTCCCCTTCAAGGGGAGGATTTAGGCGGGGATGGGTCAATCGTCCCCGACACTTCCTGCCAGATTTTCTCGACTACCGATTCCAACTGCTGCAGAACCTCATGATTCCAAAATCGGATGACACGAAAGCCGGCATGCTCCAAAACGGATGTTCTCTTGCTGTCTACTGCGATGCGATCCTGGTGCTGTCCGCCGTCAACTTCTACAACGAGTTTCTTTTCAAGGCATACAAAATCGAGAATAAAATCTTCGTACGGATGCTGTCTTCGGAATTTCAGGCCCTGCAGTTGCTTGCCTCGTAAGGCAGACCAAAGCTTACGTTCGGCATCGGTCATATTGCGCCGTAATGCCCGCTGACGCTTGCCTTGAAGAATAATTTTGTTCGTCTGGCCTTTCATTGCCTGTGTAACCCATCCCCACCCCGACCCTCCCCTTGAAGGGGAGGGAGTATGACCGCTTCTCCCCCTTCAAGGGGACCTCTCTCACTTCCTCTCCCCCTTCAAGGGGGAGATTGAGAGGGGGATGGGTTTAAACTGTTTACTTGAATATCCCACCCCTCCATTACCCAATTCCGCGATCTGTTATTTACCCATATCAGTCCGAACATGGGTAAGAATTTCAATTTTTTATCCTTGAATAAGCTCACATGTTAGCAAAATCGTTAAATTTAGCATCTTACTCACTTTGAGCCGGTTTATTTAACGGAAGTTAAACAAACTTTACTTAAGCAAATGTTAAGTAAAGGGAAAAGCGTTTCCCTTAACTAACGAGTGTCATAATTCTGATTATTTATCCATGACAAAGCGGACGTGAGTAAATTTTTTGATTTTTTACCCATGTTCGGCATATTGTGTTAATAAAATTCCAGAACGTTAACTCATGCCCTACCCCTCCAGAAAAAGCTTAAACAAAGGCATATTTATGTAAAAATTGAACTTTCCGACTTTTTCCTTGGTCAGAAGCCCGGCCTTGCAGAGCTCCTCCAGGTATTTTGCCGCCGTTTTTCGGCTTACCCGCAAATCCCGCTCAAGAAACTCAATCTTGGTATAGGGGTGGCTGAAGAGATTATTCAAAAGGTCCTGCGAATAGAACCGGAAATCCCGCCGAATCCGGACTTTGTAGTCCTGCATCAGCCCCCGGATCGAGTTAACCAGCACAATCGTATTCTTCGCGGTCTCCTCGACACCCCGGAGCATGTAGAGCACCCACTCTTCCCAACTCCCGTTATCCCGAACGGCCTGCAGAAGGCGATAATAATCGGGCTTTGTTCTGATGATATACCGGCTCAGATAGAGAACAGGAATATCCAGCAGCCCCTTCTGGACCAGATAGAGAATATTGATGATCCTGCCCGATCTGCCGTTGCCGTCATAGAACGGATGGATGCTCTCAAACTGGTAATGGACCACCGCCATCTTGACGAGTTGATCCAAGGGGTATAGATCATCGTCATTGATGAACTTCTCCAGGTTGCTCATCAGCCGCGCAACATCGTCGGCATTCTGAGGCGGCACATAGACTATTTCTCTGGTACGGTCGTTCATGAGCGAGGTGCCGGGCAGCTTGCGGAATCCCGCGCTGTTGTGTTCGATGAGCTTGTGCATCTCCAGAATAAGATTGTTCGTCAGCAGACCGGACTGCTTTACCGTTTCAAAACCCTGCCGCAGCGCCGCCGAATAATCCCGCACCTCTTTTGCCGCGGCATTCTGGAGAAAGTCGCCGAAGAGATCGTCTTTATATAGTTCATCGTGCGTGGTGATGATATTCTCGATAGCAGAGCTGTCTTTTGCTTCGAGCAGCGGCAGCGTGTTGATCAGGATCGTCTGATTCGGGATGGTCTTGGACACGCCCTTCAACTCGGCCAGGTACCGATGCGCCTGCGTGGCCTGGCGCATGATGACCTTGGTTTCAAGGTCGATTGGAGGCGGCAGTTCTTGCAGTATAAAGTCAGGCATTCGTCATAACCTCCGACCCATCCTCACCCCAACCCTCTCCTTGAAGGAGAGGGAGAGGCATCTCACCTTTGCAGTGTTTCCTCCCCTTCAAGGGGAGGATCCTACACATCCTTCTCCCCCTTCAAGGGGGAGACCGAGAGGAGGATGGGTCTTTATGCGTTATCACGCATTCGCCGCCACCTCTTCCCTCATGCTCTCCGGGAAACGGATATCCAACTTTTCCACATCGATCTTGCCTGCCATTAGCCAGGAAAGAAGACGAATACGAGAGGTTTCATAAATAGTCACTTTGTTTCTTAAGATGCTTATCTGCCGCATTAACGGCATAACGATTCTAGCATATCCTGTCAGGACTTGCTCTGTAGGCTTCACGAATTTAATATAATTTATTGCTGAACTTGCATGAAGGATAGTTGAACCAGCAGCATGTTGGAAAATGACACTTTGTACTGTTTCCGACTCAAGTAAATGATATAGATAAGCCGAGGGAATTTCTTTGCCAGGTATTACTTTTCTAATTCCAGAAGAAAAGTAACCATTCAGACCCATTTTTACCATACCGACCGTACCATCAAGAGATAACGCAATGTCGTCGTCTTTTAAAACAGACTGTGCATGATTATTTGAAATAAAGACAGTAGGCCTTTTTGAGCTCATATCACCTACTCGGATAAATGGTTTTTTATCCGAATCATGGAATTCAAAATATTCATCTGATCCAGGCTCAAAACCGCGTTCGAATTGCACATACTCGTTTAAAAACTTTACCTCCCACCCTTCCGGGATACCCTTCGTGATCTTCATATTCTCATGCTCAGGGAAGCGCAGGCGCACGAACCACTCGCGGTAAAGTTCCTCGGCCATCTTTTCCAGAATCGCAATACGGCGGTTGTTGTTTTCGATCAGGTCGTCGTAGGCGGAAAGCACTGCTGCGATCTTGCGCTGGATGGGATAAGATGGGATTCTGAATTTCACCTTACGAAGCTTATCCAGGCTTAGGTTATCTTGTGTTGTTCCTTTCGAAATTGCTTCAAGTGTTGTTTTGTAAATATCAAAACAATATTTAATGAATCGAACATCAGATTTATTTTTAAAGGGAATAAAGCCGAGAATACTATCTGGAAAACAAGCTTTTATATTTAATATTGCAGTATCCGCAATATTAGCGGCGATTGTAATACACAGTGTCCCAGGATTCCAAAGCTTACTTTGAGCAAGGCCTTGTTCATTGTACGTCTGAGAATAACTGTTTATATAGAATGGCGCATGCTTTACCTCACCCGTTTGAATGAATGGGTAAACACCTCCATATAGCGACTTGTCATCACGTGGCCTATGTCGCGATCTGCCACGGTCCAGCTTGCCCAAATCATCTATCGTCAATAAACCAAATTGCATCAATTACTCCCCCGCAATCTGCCGAATGTTGTGACCAATCACCGATTCAAGCTTGCGGGCATCGGCGTTCAGCTTTGAAAGCTCATCATTCATCGAAAGCATCTCTTCGATAAATTCTTCCTCGGTTTTGCCGTCTTCCTCGATCACCACGCCCACATACCGGCCGGGGTTCAATGAATATTCCTGCTCCTTAACTTCATCAATGCTTGCCAGTTTGCACAGACCGGTGACGTCTTCGTACCGCGCCAGTGGGAAGCGCTCCTGGAGCCATTTGATATGGCCGAAGAAATACTCCGTGGCTTTCACTTCCTTGTGCAGTTCTTCCAGCTCGGCCTTCAGCGCTTTCAGGTCTTTATTCTTGCTCTGGTCCTTCTCGATATGCCGGACCTTCTTGTCCACTTCCTTCAGCAGTTCATGGAGTTTGGCATAAAAGGGCTGAATAGCTTCGGCAAGTTTGAGCTGCTTCATGTTCGCTTTGTCGATCGCCGAAAGGTCCACGGTTTTCTGATAATCTGTAATGGATTTGATGATTCTATCAGCGTCTTTCAGGACCGATAGGAAGCTGGGAATATCCTTGCCGTTGTAAGCTGCCAGGAACTCTGTGACCTTTTTTGACACACCCACAAGCGACGGCCGGTTTTCCTGCAAACGCTTCAAACCTTCGCCGAAATAGGTATGAACGAGCTCCACAAATGCTTCCCGGTTGCCGCGATGCAGGCGGCTGATGACAGCGATGTTCTGGATTTGCTCTTCGGTGAACTCACGGTGTGCGCGGTCGATCTGGGTAAAGATGTTTCGGGCGTCGATGAAGAGTATCTTGTCGTCATGCTTGTCCTTGTCAAAGAACCAGAGCGTTGCCGGCAGCGTCACGGTGTAGAACATATTCGACGGCAGGGTGAGCATTGCATAGATCAGGTTCTTCTCGATCAGGGTCTTGCGAATGTCCGCTTCGCTGTGGCGTGCATCCGAGGCAGAGTTCGCCATAACCAAGGCAGCGCGGCCCTTATTCTTCATTTTCTTCAGAGATGTGGCAAAAAGGTTGATCCAAAGATAGTTTGCGTTCGGGACTGTGACACTGCCCTTGTCTTTCTTCTTTGCGTCAGTCTTGTTGCGGGGAATACCATACGTATTGAAGCGCTTGTCGCCTTCAACCTTGGCAAGGTTCACGTCGTCGACATTGAACGGCGGATTGGCGAGCACGTAATCGAACTTGCCGAAGCTGTTGAATAAGTCCTCATAGTAGGTATTGGCCTGACGGATATCACCGCGAAGACCATTTACCGCGATGTTCATCTTGGCGAGCTTCACGGTTTCGAGCGTCTTCTCCTGGCCGTAGACGAATAGGCTCGCATCCTTGCCGCGTGTCTTTCGCTGCTCGATAAACTGACCGGACTGGACGAACATGCCGCCTGAGCCGCAGGCCGGGTCAAAGACCGTTCCGTTATGCGGTTCGATGATCGACACCATGAGCCGGACAACAGACCGCGGCGTGAAGAACTCGCCGCCTTTCTGGCCTTCAGCTTTGGCGAATTCTCCCAGAAAGTATTCATAGATCTGGCCAAACATATCGCCCGTAGCGTTCTTTGGGATGTCGGCAAAGTTCTTCAGAAGCTGCTTGGGAATTATTCTGTATTCCGGCTTTCGAACGAGTCGGAAGTATTCATCCTGCGGAAGGGTGTCTTTCAATTCCGGCTTGAATTTCTCAATGGCCTGCATCGCTTTTTTCAGAGCTGTAGCAATGTCTTCCTTTTCCGGCAGGTTCAAAAGGTACTCATAGCGAGCCTGCGGAGGCAGGTAGAACCCACATTTCTCGACTGCGATTTCATGGATAGGCCGTTCGCGGCGTGAGCCCTTTAACTTCTCAAACTCGGTCTTGATCTTCGCTTCGTACTGGCTGTACTTGTTATCGGCGAATTTCAGGAAAATCAGTCCAAGCACGGGCGTGGAATATTCCGATGATTTCAGGTCAGAGTTCGCCCTTAGCGTATCCGCTGATTGCCAAAGCGTCGCTTCGAGTTTTTTCAGTTCTTCAGTGGTCATTTGGGCGCCAGGTTACCGCTACGGGTGAGAAATTCGGATTGTTTTTGATTCTTCCGCGAGTATAGGGAAGCATGTTTCTATTGTCAATAAAAAAGGCGGGATAGCAATAGCCATCTCCGCCTTCGCAATTTCACAATACTTCGCAAGTCTGTTGATCGTTTCTAAAACTTATATCCTCCCAGGAACTTCAAGACCGTCTTGATGAGCTCGGCAATATTTACCGGCTTGGTAAGATAGCCGTTTGCCCCGAGCGACATGCCGAGTTCGCGATCCCTTATTTCGCCCTTCGTCGTAATGACCACGATCGGGATGTCGCTGTTCATTCCCATACGCACGTACCGGATCAGCTCGGCGCCGTTCATTTCGGGCATGTTCATGTCCGTGAGGAGCAGGTCGAACTTGCCGCTCTTCAGCTTGGCGAGCGCATCGATCCCGTTCACCGCCTCGGTGATGTTGACCCTGAGCATTCGCCGCAGACTCATCACGAGAAACATCCGCATGATCGCGGAGTCATCGGTGACGAGTATGGACTTGTCGGAAAGATTGAACATAATAACCTATTAACCAATAATTATAGCACAAGGCATTTTTTTTCGTGATGCGTGACGTGAAAAAAGGGCGGGATGAATTCATCCCGCCCTTGCCGCTTCGGGTGCACCTTATTTTTTCGCCGCGATCCCTTTTTTGATCGCATTCACGACGCCGTCGCTGCTGGCTTCGCGAATGGTCAGCAGCATGCCCTTCTTCTCGTAGTAGCCGATGAGCGGCGCGGTTTTTTCATTATAGACATCCAAGCGTTTAGAGATGGCTTCCACGGTCTCGTCAGCGCGCTGGATCGTGGGGCTGCCGCATTTCTTGCACTTGTCGCCCGGGGCCGGCGGGTTGCTTTTCACGTTGTAGATCTCCTGGCAGGAGGGGTTGGAGCAGGTCCTGCGCGTGGTCAGCCGGTCAAGGATCACGTCGCGCGGGACGTCGATGTTCGCGACGAGATCCAGCTTGATGTTGAGCTTCGTGAGCAGCGCGCCGAGGGCGTCCGCCTGGGGTATGGTCCTCGGAAACCCGTCGAGGAGAAATCCTTTTTGCATGTCCGGTTCCTGGAGCCGTTGCTCCATGATGCCCATAATCAGCGAATCGGGGACCAGATCGCCCCGGTCCATGTAGCCCTGTGCCTCTTTTCCGAGCGGAGTGCCGGCCTTAACCGCGCCGCGCAGGATATCTCCGGTTGAAATCTGCACCGAACCGTCCAGTTTCGTCAACAGTTTTGCCACCGTGCCCTTGCCCGCGCCCGGCGCGCCTAATAAGATGATCCGCATAAATCAAACCTCCTCAAAAGTGTCAGTAGTTGCATCAAGAAAGCCATTATCGTATGAATGTGTAAAAAAATCAAGGAAAATGTCCGGCGGGAGCAGGACGAGGCGTACTGATTCTGTTTTTGCGCTGGCCCGTGCCTGCAGCCTTCTATGCTGCTCCGTATTTTTTGAGTTTATCCTGAAGCGTGGAGCGCGAAATCCCGAGGACCTTGGCCGCCGCGGTCCGGTTGTTTCCTTCGGCGCGAAGTACGTCCAGAATATGCTCCCGCTCGACATCAGCCAGTGTCTTTTTACGGAGACCGTTCACCGGAGGCCCGTGAGCAGCCTCTTCTGTACCATACTGCAGTCCCGCTATTTCCCGCGGGAGCATGTCGACATCGATTACCGCGCTCTTCGAGAGCACCATCGCGCGCTCAACGATGTTCTTCAATTCGCGCACATTGCCCGGCCATGAATACCGGCCCATGAGTTCCATGGCCCGCGGCGTGAACCCTGTCATGGATTTCTTCAGCGTCGCGTTGAACAGGTTGAGAAAATACGCGGTCAGCACGGGGATGTCCATCGGCCGCTGCCGAAGCGGTGGAAGCTGGATCGGAAAAACGTGCAGGCGGTAGTAGAGGTCTTCCCGGAAACGCCCTTCCGCCACGGCCTTTTCCAGGTTGCGGTTCGTTGCGGCGATGATGCGTACATTCACGGGGATGTCCCTCGTCCCGCCGACCCGCCGGAAGCTTCGGCTTTCGAGGACACGGAGCAGTTTGGGCTGCACCGCGAACGGCATCTCGCCGATCTCATCCAGCAGGACCGTGCCGCCGTCAGCCACTTCGAGCAGCCCCCGCTTGAGCTCTCGCGCGTCGGTGAAGGCGCCGCGTTCATGGCCGAAAATCTCGCTCTCGAGCAGCGTTTCGGACAGGACCGCGCAATTGATATCGAGAAAAGGCCGCTCGCTCCGGGCGCTCCGCCGGTGGATCTCCCGTGCCACCAGCTCCTTCCCCGTGCCGCTCTCGCCGAGCAGCAAAGCGGTCGTGTCGGCGTTCTCCGCCATAAGGTCGATCAGATGGTGGAGCTTCTGGACCTCCATCGAAGTGCCGGAGATGGGATGGTCCATGCGATGGCGGTAATAGAGGTTTTCGATCCTGAGCTTTCTTGTCTCAATGATCCGGTCTATCAGTCTGTCCAGTTCCGCGAACACCAGCGGCTTGGTGAGATACTGTTCGGCTCCGAGTTTGATCGCTTCGACGGCGTTCGGAATAGATCCTCCGCCGGTCATGATAACAATAGCGGCCGTGCTTCCCTGGGCCTTGAGCTTCTTCAGCACCTCGATCCCGTCCATGTCGGGAAGCTTCACGTCCAGGAGGATTATGTCCGGCGAGAATTTATCGGCAAGCTCTCTTCCCTGCTCGCCCCGTTGGGCGCCCGCCGCTGCCCAACCCTTGGAAGAAAAGTAATGGGTAAGCAGCTTGATAATGGCCTGGTCATCGTCTATGATAAGAATGCTCGGCATATGATTTTAAAAATCCAAATTGCAAATCCCAAAATTCAAATAATATTCAATCATCAAACCTCCATGACCACACATCTGTACTTTCATGCTTGTCATATGGTATTTGACGCTTGAATATCCGCGCTTTCTGAAGGCCCCCGGTAGGGGAGCTTCACCGTTACCGTCGTCCCTTTTCGTTCCTCAAGCCAGTCCCATTGCCTGCTCACGAGTGATATCCCGCCGCCGTGGTCTTCGACGATCTTCTTGCAGATCCCCAGGCCGAGGCCGGTGCCCCGGGGTTTGGTGGTAAAAAAAAGGTCGAAGACCTTGTCGATATGTTCCGCCGGGATCCCGCTGCCCGTGTCGGTTATTTTGAATATGATGAACCGGTCCTCAAGCAGCAGCCGGATCATGATCTCGCCGCCGGGAGGCGTGGCTTCAAGGGCATTGCGGAGCAGGTTCAGGAATACCTGGCGGACCTGATGCGCATCCAGATATGCGCGCGCGTGCCCGATGGCGAAATCGCCGCTTATCTTGATGCCCTTTTCCCCGATTTCGTCCCGGTGCATTCCGATCACTTCTTCCCAGAGCTTCAGGAGCTCGCACCACCCGGGCATGAGTTTCATCGGGCGGCCGTAAACCAGGAGTTCTTCAACGAGCTGGTTCAGCCTTTCTGTCTCGGACAACAGCGCGCGCGCCAGTTCGGTGTGGGCCGGGTTCGTCAGTTCCCGCTCGAAAATCTGGCCGATAGAGCTGATTCCGAAAAGGGGATTTCTGATCTCATGGGCCACGCCGGCAACCACCCTTCCCATCGCCGCGAACCGCTCCTTGTTGAGCACCTCGGTCTGAAGCGCCTTGATCTCGGTCAGGTCCCGGTAGACGACGATGATCCCCTCGCGCGCCCCGGCCACGGCGCGGCAGTAAGCGCTTGAAAAGCCTATCGGGACGCTCGTGCCGTCGTGCCTCTCGATCTCGATCTCCTGGTACGGACCCACGGATGACTGCAGGAACGCCGCGGTCTGAGGGAACAGGTCCGTCAGCCGTTGGTTCATGATGTCTGAAAGACGTGAATGCAGTATCTCCGCACCCGCCTGGTTGATGAGCTCCACCGTGCCGTTCAGATTGAGAAACATCACGCCGCTCGACATGCTCGCGAGGATGCCCTCCCTGAGGTTGATGTTTCGCGCAAGCTCCCTGTTCTGGTTCTTTAATGCTTCACTCAGCAGACAGACATTGATCGCCATGGCCGCGTGGTTTGCAAGAAGCATGAACGCCGCAATTTCAGTCTCCAGAAACGGCGCGGTATTCTTTTTATGGACCGTGAAAACGCCGATCGGACGGCCTTCCGTGTTCAGCGGCAGTGCAAGCAGCGACGGGAGCCCGTGCGCTTCCGCCGCTTTTCCCAGCGGGGTGGGGTCATTGAACACGGCGTTATATTCCGTTATGATGGAGTTCCGGCTGATGGCGCCGCCGAGCACGCCGACGTCCGTCGGAATACGCTCGGGGCAGAAATCGGCCCCGGATTCGTGTCCGGTACAGCCGCCCGCCGCACGCGTCAACTCGCGTCCGTTTTCGGACAACAGCCAGAAATTGCAGGTGTCCAGTCCTGAAAACTTGAGGGCCGAATCGATGAACGCATCGAGAGTACGGTCGAGTGAGAGCTCGGCGAGCGCCGAGGCGGTCACCTTGTGGAGTTCGAGCAGTCCCTTGACCACCTGCCGGTTATCATCGTAGAGGCGATGATTCTCGAGGGCCGCGCTCATTTCCGCGGCAAGAATGCGGAGGACGCTGATGTCCCGTCTCTTGAATGGCCGCTCCGGCCGTGCACCGACGAGGAGAACGCCGAGAACGGGAAAAACTTCGCAGGTCAAGCAATAAGTGAGTTTGTCGTGATAGGACTCGACCATATTGTTGCCGCAAAGCGTATTATCGACGAGCCAGCACAGTTCGTCTTCGCGCTTGTAGGCCGGACAGTCAACGCGGATGCAGTGTTTCACCCGCCAGCACATCTTGTTGCGCGTGCCGCTCAAGATGGGAATGACGTAGAGGCTGTGTGTTTCGGAAGCAGCGGCGGCTTGAGAGCGCCTGAACGCCGGGTCCCGGCTGATATCAGGCACGTATAATTCCTTGCCCGTGCGCACCAGCGCGGCAAAGGGGCCGTCGCCCGCAAGGGCTTGGCTCGTGATTCCCAGCAGCGCCCCCAAGCCCGAATCCCGCTTCACGTCCAGCCAAATTCGCTTGCGGTCGACGAGGCAGAGCAGTGTCTCCTTATACCCCAGGCCGCGATCGACGGCCCGCATGAACCGTTCCAGCATCTGATCGAACGGCTGTTCGGCATTAAAGACCTTCTTCGAGAGGCGCGAGACGGTCGCCATGCCGCGGCTGAACTCGTAGAGGCTCCTCGCCTTGTCTTCGACCTCCTCGATGGCGTTGGAAAGCTGGGCCGTCCGTTCTCGGACCTTGTTCTCGAGCCCTGAGTAGGACTCCTCGATCCGGCCGGCCATCACATTGAATGACCGGGCAAGGTCCTGGACCTCGTCATTTGTGGACAGGTTGATGCGGTGCCCGAACTCCCCCCTGCCTATGCGCTCGGCGCCTTCGTGGAGTATGGCCAAAGGCTGCAGAACGACCCTTCTGATCGCAAGATACAGGATACCGCCGATCACGGCGATCAACACCGCAAGTGAGAAGGTAAGGTGCCTTCTGCTCGCCCGAATTTCCCTGATGGTGTCTTCCCGGGAAAGCGAAATGAGCAGAACGCCGAGGACGCTCTTCTGGATGCCGTGGCAGGGGGTACATGCCTTCTCGTTTTTCAGGGGATAGAGGATCGTATGAAGCGGCACGGGACCGTTTTCCTCAAAGGAGATTTCTTCGCCCGCCGCGAATGCCCTTTCGAGCTGGGGATGGGGAAGGTCAGGGCGGCCTCCCTTATCGCCGAAGGCCGGGCTGCCGTCTCTTCTGAGCACCTCGAGCCCTCTGAGGTCGTACGTACCGCGAATGTCGTCCATCAGGTCCAGCGTGCTCCGCGGCGTACCCTTCATCATGTTGCTCTTCAAGGCGGAAAAAATCGTGAAGGACAGAACATGCTGTTTCTCATCCGCTTTCCGAGCGAGCAAATCCGCCTCTCGCTGCACCATGAGGTACGACAGGGCGCCGAGGAAAATAAAAAGACTGCCGAGGACCAGTACGAGAAACTTGGCATGGAGCCTGAAATGTGGCATACGGCTACCATAGTAAACTAGGAGAATGGCCGGGTCAACCAAAAAAGACGGGGGTAACTGCTGAAAGAGGTCGTCGCTGATATTTCCGCGACATTCGTCCGGGGTTCAGACCCGGATCGGCAGAACGACAACAGGGATTCCCTGGTTGTAGAACCGCCTCTGGACCGCGAAGATCGTATAGTTGTGAAAAACGCCGGATAAAAAGGTTGTTTTGGGGAACACCAGTTGGCCCCCGAAGAGGATCGCGTTCGGAAATCGCTCCAGGATATCGGGCATGATACGGTCTATTTCGTCGACAACATCCGTGCCGAAGGACGAATATCCGGCGGCATAATATCCGTGGCGGCGCATATAGTTCACGTAACGGTCGAGCTCCTTCCGGACCTCGGCCTTCATGCGGGATACCTCCTCGGCGCCCTTGTAGTTCCCCGCGTCCACGATGCCGACTTGGATGAATACGAAGTTCTTGAAGGTGCTTCCGAAGAGCCGAATAATGCTGAAAAGCGTGTGCAGGCCCAGGCCGTTAAACCCGTTCACGAGCAGGACCGCAGTCTTGTCCTGGGGATCATATTTCACCTTCAGCTCCGTATCCGCAACCGCTTCCGCCCCGGGGCCGGAGGGTTCCGCCACTTTGACCAGTTCATCAAGGCGGAGCAAGAGCTTAAATGTGTTGCGGTAGTGTCGCTGCGTGAGCAGCGCAATGCCGACCAGGGTGCCGGTCAAGAGCAGCGTGATCCAGCCTCCGTCGTGGAACTTGATCACGGTCACGGAGACAAGGATGAAGAAGGTGAGCGTCATGCCGATCCCGTTGATGAAGAGCTTCTTCTCCCAGTGGGCCTCTTTCCCCCGCACCTGCCACCAATGGCGCACCATGCCGAGCTGGGAGAGGAAGAAGGTGATGAACACGTTGATGCTGTACAGGACAACGAGGTATTTGACCGAGCCGCCCGTGAGCAACATCGTGACGAGCGCAGCGCCCCCCATCATCAGGATGCCTTTCTGGGTCACCAGCCGGTCGGAGAGCATGGAAAACTTCGTCGGGAACCAGCGGTCCAGGGCCATGTTCGAGAGCACCCGCGGCCCATCGAGGAAACCTGCCTGGGCCGCGACGAACAGGAGCGCCGCCTCGGAGAAAAGAGTGATAAGAACGAAGGCCGTCCCTGTCCTGCCCCACCCCTGCGTCATGGTCTCGAACAGGACCGCGTTCAGGGTCTTCCCCTCATGCGGCTTCGCCCCGTACAGGAGGTAGGCGATGATAAGGCCCATGACCACCACGGCGAGGGAGATCGCCATGTACCGCATGGTCCGCTTGCCCGTCTGCACCTTCGGCTCGCGCAGTATCGGGAGTCCGTTGCTCACCGCTTCGATTCCCGTATACGTGCCCGCGCCCATGCTGTACGCCCTGAGTAGCAGGAAGATCATGCCCCCCATCCCGAGCTCCGCATGCGATCGCGCCACTTCCGTCCGCGTAGTGCTCACCAGCTCGCCGAATTGTCCGGCATGTGAGATAACAGCGTAGCCGATGATAAAGGCATGGGTAACGACGAAGATGAGAAAGATCGGGACCAACGGGAGGACCGACTCCTTGACTCCGCGCATGTTCATGACCGTAAGGAGCAGCACACCGAAGAGCGCGAAGACGAGCTTATAGGTCATCCACGCCGGGGGGAGAAAGCTGAAGAGTGCGTCGGCCCCGCTCGCGACGGAAATGGTGATCGTGAGCACGTAATCGATCAGGAGCGCAGAACCTGAAACCATGCCCGCCTTGGGGGAGAGCAGCTTGCTCGCGACAAGGTACCCACCGCCGCCCGTGGGAAAAAGCTCGATGATTTGCGCATAGCTCGTGGCGATGATGAGAACGGTGAGCCCGGACATGAGCGCCACGAAGACGCTCAGGTGAAGATGCGTGCCGAGAGCAAGGAAGGTCTCTTCAGGACCGTAGCACGATGACGAGAGTCCGTCCGCGCCCAGTCCCACCCACGCGAAGAAGGCGATGAGCGAGAGTTTGTGGAAAAGCGACATGTCCTCGATATCGTGTTTTCCGCCGATGATCAGGGTCTTCAATTTTTGAACGAAGGTCGGTTTCGCTTTTGGTTCCACAGAATGATACTCCTTACCCTTCGGGGTCATATTTCAGGCGATACCCGATTCCCGGCTCGTTCATGAGAAATCGGGGACGCGCCGGATCCGCTTCCAGTTTATGCCGCAGCTGCGTCATATAGACGCGCAGGTACTGGACCTCGTTCACGTGCGCCGGCCCCCAGACTTCCTGCAGAAGTTGGCGGTGGGTGATGACCTTGCCGGCATGCCGGACCAGCACCGTTAAAAGCTTGTACTCGATAGGCGTAAGATGCACTTCCTTTTCATCGACAAATACCTGCCGCTGTGCCAGATCGACGCGCAGGTTCTGGAGCATAAAAACCGGCTCTTGCCCGCCTGCTGTCTGCCTCGCTGCGTGGCGAAGCGCGACGCGTATGCGCGCGAGTAGTTCGCCGGCATTGAAGGGCTTAGTCAGATAGTCGTCGGCGCCCGCGTCGAGCGCTCTGACCTTGTCCTGTTCCTGCTCCCGTGCGGATATGACGATGATGGGCATCTCTGTCCATTCGCGCAGCCGCTTCGTGACTTCGAGGCCGTCGAGATCGGGCAGGCCCAGATCGAGCAGGACCACGTCGGGATTGCGGGTCGTTGCCTGCATCAAGCCCTCCTGTGCCGTAGCCGCCTCTGTCAGACGATAGCCATGGCTTTGGAGCGTGATCCGCAAAAAACGGCGCATTTGCGGCTCGTCCTCGATCAGGAGTATGAGTTCTTTTTCGTCAACCATACTGGAAAATTCCAAATTACAAATAACAAATTTCAAGCAAATTCCAAATTCAAAAAACCAATGACCAAACGTTTGGACATTAGAATTTGATGCTTGGAACTTATTTGTATTTTGAGATTTGATATTTGGAGTTTCATTTATTCTTCTTCCCGTTTCGGCGCCGGAGGCAGGCCGGCTGAGGAGAGCGTAAAGCGGAACACCGCCCCCCCGCCCTCGCGGTTCTCCGCCCATATTTTGCCGCCGTGTGCGTTGATGATCGTGCGGCAAATGGCAAGGCCCAGGCCCACCCCTCCAGCGGAGCCGCGGCCGCGCACGAATTTCTCGAAGATCCGCTCTTCGTCTCCCGGAGGGATGCCGGGCCCCCGGTCTGCCAGCTCAACCGTCACCGTGTAGAAGGATTCGGACGCCGAAAGCTCAAGAGGCGTTCCTTTGGGTGTATACTTGATCGCATTGTCAAACAGGTTCACCAGGACCTGTTCGATCAGGAGACCGTCAAACGGGATCAGCGGCAGGTTTCCCGGCAGCTTCACGGTCACGGGGTGATCATTGAGACGGTCTCCAAGACGGTCCAGAACCACGCCGACGATCTCCTCCAGGGACTGCCACTCCTTGTTTATCTTGATGGCCCCTGATTCGAGCCGTGTCATGTCGAGGACGTTCTTGATGATCCGGTTCAGATGCTCCGCCTCTTCGTGAATAGTCGTGACCAGGTCGATTCGACTATTGGTGTCGAGCATCACATCGCGCTGCAGAAGCGTGCTCGCGGCCCCCGTGATCGCCGACAAGGGCGTCCGGAGGTCGTGAGAGATCGAGCTTAAGAGCGTGTTCCTGAGGCTTTCCGTTTCCGCCTTGAGCAGGGCCCGCTGGGCCGCTTCGCCCAGGAAGGAGCGTTCAATGGCGATAGCGGTCTGGTTCGCGAAGGCCTCGAGGTAATGGAACCGCTCGGGCTCGAAGCGCACGGCCGCATCATTCGGAAGGAGGCCGATCACGCCGATGACGCCGGCCGAGGCGATCAGCGGCAGATAGAGGGCCTTGGCCCCGGGCAGCGTGTCCGAGCCCAGTCCCGCGGGCTGACGGTGCTCAAAGACCCACTGCGCGACGCTTATTTCCTGCTGATCGGGAGCGAACGCGGCAGGACCGCTGTCCGCGGCAACCAGGCGGTTCTGCTCATCCGGGAGCAGGATCGCGACCTGGCTGTCGAACATCTCGCCGATATGTTTCCTGGCGATTTCGGAGAGCCGCTTCGCCCCCCGCTCGCGCACAAGGTCCCTGCTCAGGTTGTACAGTGCCGCTGTCCTGCGCTCGCGCAGCCTCGCCGCTTCAGCCTGCTGCCGGACCCGCAGCGTGAGCCTGCTGATGACGAAGGAAACGATGAACATGACCACGAAGGTGATGAAGTACCGGACGTCGCTCACGGCAAAGGTATAATAGGGGGTGATGAAAAAAAAGTCGAAGGCCGCAACGGAGAGGAGCGCGGCGAAGAGCGACGGCCACTTGCTCGTCCGGCTCGCGGCGAAAACGACGCCGAGCACATAAAGCATGGCGATGTCCAGCCGCTCGAAGTAGGGAAACAGGAGCCTGGCAATGACCGTACAGGCCGCGACAACGGCCGTGCTCAGGACCCATTCACGCTTGCGCCAGGAGCGGGCCCCTGCTTCCCCATGAACATGGGGCGCTGCAACGTCTCCGCTGATGACATAGACGTCGATATCGCCGCTCCCGCGGACAATTTCGTCCAGGGGCGAGCCGAAGAGCTTGTCCTTCCACCGGGGGTGCGTCGGTTTGCCGACAATAATCCTGGTCACGTTTCGCCGGCGCGCGTAGGTGAGAATTTCCTCGCTCATGCGGGCACCCGAGAGCGTAACAGTTTCTGCGCCCAGGCTCTCGGCGAGACGCATGTGGTCGGCAAGCTGCGTGAGATCGCTTTCCGACGGTCGCATCCGGGCCGGGGCCTCCACATGCGCGGCGATCCACTCGGCCCGGAGCCCCGCGGCAAGCCTGCGGGCCGCGTGGATGAGCTTGATTGAGCGCGGGTTCGCGCCGATGCAGACCATGATCCGCTCGCCGGCCGGCCAGATCTCCTTGATCCCCTTGTCCTGCCGGTAGACCTGCATCTGCTCGTCCACGCGGTCGGCCGTGCGGCGGAGCGCGAGTTCGCGGAGCGCGATCAGGTTGCCCTTGCGGAAAAAGTTCTCGATGGCCGCTGCCGCCTGCTCCGGCATGTACACCTTGCCTTCCCGGAGGCGCTGGAGCAGGTCGTCGGGGGGCAGGTCGATCAGCTCGATCTCGTCGGCCCGGTCGAGCAGAAAATCCGGCACCGTCTCCCGCACGTTGATGCCCGTGATCTGCGAGACCACGTCGTTCAGGCTTTCAAGGTGCTGCACGTTTACGGTGGAATAGACGGAGATGCCCGAGCCGAGCAGTTCGTAGACGTCCTGCCAGCGCTTCTTGTGACGGGAACCGGGAGCATTCGTGTGGGCGAGCTCGTCAACCAGGATGATCGCGGGCTTGCGGCGTAGGGCGCTGTCGAGGTCGAACTCCCGGAGCGACCGGCCGCGGTATTCCATGTCACGCCGGGGCAGCACTTCCAGGCCCTCAAGGAGCGCTTCTGTTTCCCTGCGGCCGTGGGTCTCGGCGAGGCCCACCACGATGTCAACGCCGTCGCGTTTCTTCAGGCGCGCCGCCTCGAGCATGGCATAGGTTTTCCCGACGCCGGGAGCGGCGCCGAAAAAGATCTTGAGCTGACCCTCGCGGCTCCGCTCGGCTTCCCTGCGCACCCTGTTCAAAAGCTCATCAGGACTCGGTCGTTGTTCTTCCATATTTATATCAGGACCCCTGGATATTTACCGGTATGCTTTCACTTGTTCTATTTTCGCATATTTTCCGGATCGCGTGCAAAAAATTTACTATAAATCCCTTAACGTAAATTTGTTATAAAAAATGGCCCTGAAAGAATTAAAATTGTATAAAGAGGATTTTGGGAGAGGGGAGGGCTAATGCCGTTGTTTTAAGCGGTTTTCCGGTGCAGCATGATTTTTCGCACCGGGAGATCAGTTAAAAGCCTGCCTGGTATCCTTATTTACATTGATCACTCGATGATATGACGAGGCTGGCGATATCGCCTTTTTTCGCAGTGTCGCCGGCTTCGAGTTCGCCTTCGATTACTTCACCTTTCAAGTAATCATTACCAATATAGGAGAGTATCTTGATTTTGCCGACTTCCTTCAACTGATGATGCTGATCTTCCCGGTAAACGGTGAGGATGTCATTGACGTGTATTTCCTTCTTTATCTCCGCTGTTCCACTCTGGAAAAGGCACACGACTTCGCCTTTCTCAATGACCCCCTTGGCGGCTTTCTCCTCGCGTTCCTCCTGTAAGGGAGACCAGGAGACCGCGTTCGCAAGCAGAGGCAAGCCGATGCACAAGATAAACACGACAGCGAGCGATGCCTTTTTCCTCGAATCCATGGCTAGTCTCTCCTGTTCTCTTGCCCGTGAAGGGCCAGGTTCAATTCAAGCACATTAACTACCGGTTCTCCGAACAGGCCGATCCACCGTCCCTGCGTGTGCTGCACGATCAAAGCTCGAACCGCCGATTCATCCATCCCGCGCGTTTTTGCCACTCGCCTGACCTGGTACTCGGCGGCCGCGAGGCTGATGTGCGGGTCGAGGCCGCTGCCCGAAGCCGTGACGAGGTCCACCGGTATCTTTTCCTGATTGCCCGGATCAGCGGCATGCAGAGCGTCGATCCGCGCCTGCACGGCTTTCATGAGGTCCGGGTTGTTCGGGCCCAGATTCGAGCCGGAGGACGCGCTCCCGTTGTATGGATAGGGCGTGGTGGCCGAGAGCCTGCCCCAGAAATATTTCGGATTATCGAACTGCTGGCCGATCAGTGCGGACCCGACGGATTTTCCGTTCTTTATGATGATGCTTCCATTCGCCTTATCTGGAAATACAACTTGTGCGATTCCGGTTACCACCAGAGGATAAATAATCCCTGTGAGCATGGTGAACAGAAGCAGGGACATAAAAGCGTTACGAATCATGGTAATCATGTTTTTCTCCAATTCGGTTTAAACAGTTCAAGCCCGTCTAAATGGTTTAGTCCGTTCTCAGACAATATGCATCGCCGTTATCAACATATCAATCAGCTTAATCCCGATGAATGGCACGATCAACCCGCCGACGCCGTAGATCAGGGCGTTATTCCGCAATACCACAGACGCTCCGAGAGGCCGGTACTTGACCCCGCGAAGCGCCAGGGGAACGAGAAATATAATGATCAAGGCGTTAAAGATCACTGCAGATAGCACCGCGCTCTGCGGCGTGGCCAGCCCCATGATGTTCAACGCGCCGAGCGCCGGATAGATTGAAATGAACGCCGCAGGCAAAATGGCGAAGTATTTCGCCACGTCGTTCGCGATGCTGAAGGTCGTGAGCGTGCCGCGGGTCATCAGGAGCTGTTTGCCGATCTCGACGATCTGAATGAGTTTTGTAGGGTTCGAATCGAGGTCCACGAGATTGCCCGCCTCCTTCGCAGCCTGGGTCCCGGTATGCATAGCGACGGCCACGTCCGCCTGGGCCAGGGCAGGAGCATCGTTCGTGCCGTCTCCGGTCATGGCCACGAGCCTTCCGCCTTTCTGGTGATCGCGGATCAGTTTGAGCTTGGCTTCGGGAGTCGCCTCGGCCAGAAAGTCGTCCACCCCTGCCTCGGCGGCGACAGCCGCGGCCGTAAGCGGATTGTCACCCGTGATCATGACCGTCTTGATCCCCATCTTCCGCATCTCGGCGAAACGCTCCTTGATCCCGCCCTTGACGATATCATTCAGCTGGATGACCCCCAGCACCTTGTTCCCTTCGGTCACGACAAGCGGCGTGCCTCCCTGTTTTGCGATATCATCGACAATTGAGCGAACGTCGGCGGGGAACGTGCCCCCCTGTTTTTTTACATACTTTTCCACTGCGTCGGCTGCGCCCTTGCGGATTTCACGGCCGTTCATATTCACACCGCTCATGCGGGTCTGGGCCGTGAAGGGAACGAACTCTGCGCCGATGTTGTGAATATTCCGGGCACGGAGGTCATATTTTTCTTTTGCGAGCACCACAATGCTTCTGCCCTCTGGAGTTTCATCCGCCAATGAAGCAAGTTGCGCCGCGTCGGCAAGGGCGCCCACATGAATGCCGGGCGCCGGCACGAACGCTGTTGCCTGCCGGTTCCCGAGCGTGATCGTTCCGGTCTTATCGAGCAGCAGCACATCGACATCGCCTGCAGCTTCCACGGCCCTGCCCGACATAGCGATAACGTTTGCCTGTATCATCCTGTCCATCCCGGCAATGCCGATGGCCGAGAGCAGACCGCCGATCGTGGTCGGGATAAGGCAGACCAGTAATGCAACGAGCACGGTAATAGTGATAGGAGATCCCTGGCCGGCGGCTTTCACGCTGAAAATCGCGTAGGGCAGGAGCGTCACGCACACGAGCAGCAAGATGATTGTCATGCCGGCGAGCAGAATATCGAGGGCGATCTCGTATGGCGTCTTCTGCTTGAAAACACCGA
>OFHG01000140.1_pt1 | contig 31632 bp, 33 predicted proteins | sample 1521931 | NCBI WGS metagenome assembly OFHG01 (sample SAMEA2468438, study PRJEB22500) | soil metagenome | biome: Glassland; feature: Farmland; material: Clay | place: Australia | collected 2013-01-31 | depth 0.55 m
GAACGTCCCCCCTCCTTACGAGAGGTGGCCCCGTGCAAGCGGGGGGCCTGAGAGGGCCGGCAAGGGCGCAGAAACGACACAGCCCGCACCGAGGATGAATCGCGCTGGCGAAGACGTTGGTGCGGGATCTGGTGAGACGGCGACACCCCATCGGAGCAAGTCCAAACAGGCGCTTTGCGCCAGGTAGGACGCTTAGTCCAATGCCGTCAGAACAGAAGGGGGCGTACGGCGGTGACCTGGCCCTGTACGCAGGTCGGGAGGGTTTCCCTCCATAGAAAGCGACCTGCGTACGCCCCACGCGTAGAGGCGTTTCGTATAGACATTCTGGCCCCTGTCCCACCATGCCGGGACCTGTCACTGACTGGTTCCGGCCCTTTTCCCTGCGCTGGAGGTTGGCTGCCACCTGGAGTCCGGCCGAAGGGTAACCGGTTCGCGGGCTGGGGGTCCATCTTGGCACGCAATCTCCCTCGAGAGGAAGACCAGAAGGGCAGTCGCCAGCGGAAATGGTTACCGGAACGATCCAGATTGAAGCCCACCAACGTCTGCAGGCAATTCGGACCGGGTGGAACCTCGGGCCCGAGCCTGTCGGGGGCGAAGATCGCGCGGAGATCGCCCCAGCCTGAGGCCATTGGCCGCCACGGCTAAGGCGCTGCCCTCGTTTAGAGCGATTGCCGGGACCAAGCCGACCAAGCCGGTCAGCGCAAGCCCGACGAGCAAGACCACCCCGGCAACGGAGACAGCCACGTTCTCTCGCATGATCCGCACAGCTCTCCGACCAAGGGAGAACACCTCGACGAGGCGTCGGAGGTCATCTTCGACTAACACGACGTCACACGTCGCGCGGGCGATGTCCGTCCCTCGGAGACCCATAGCGACCCCGAGGTCCGCTTGGGCCAGCGCCGGCGCGTCGTTGATTCCGTCCCCCACGAACGCTACGCGGTGGCCCTCTGCCTGGAGCCTCCGCACTTCGGCCGCCTTCTCAGTCGGCAGGAGGCCGGCAACAATCTCAAGTCCGCCCAGCTCGCGCCCGACCGCCTCCGCAGCAAAGTCCCCATCGCCGGTCATCATGACCAGCCGTTGAATCCTCGAGGCTCGCAGCTCGGCAAGCGCTGTCAGGGCCTCCGGGCGGGTAGCGTCCCCGACGCAGATTGCGCCGACGGGGCCGGACGCATCCCAGACGAGGAGAGTGGTTCCCGCCTCCGGCAGGTCGGTACCCGTGTCTCGAGGCAGGATGTGCTCCTCCCGTGCCCATCTGATGGACCCACCCCGCACCCGCTTGCCGGAGACAGTCGCTGAGGCGCCCCGGCCCGGGAGCGCCTCGAAGTCCGTCCCCGTCGCATATTCGACCCCCATTTGGCGGGTCCTTTCAAGTACCGCCCGGGCGAGCGGGTGCTCGGACCCCGCCTCGACCCCAGCGGCCAAAGCGAGGACCTCCCCAGGAGTTCGTCCTCCGAAACTGCGGACGGCGACGACCTCCGGCCGCCCGGTCGTGAGTGTTCCGGTCTTGTCGAGCGCGACCACGTCAATCCGGCTCGCGGCCTCCAGGTAGGCACCCCCTTTGATCACGAGGCCGCGACGGACCCCAGCGGTGACTGCGCTCAAGGTCGCGACGGGTACGCTCAGGAGAATGCCGCACGAGCATGAGATCACGAGGACGACCAGGGCCCGGTAGACCCAGGTGCTCCAGGAGAGCCCAAGCACTAACGGAACGGCAGCCACGACCAACGCGAGGCCGAACATCGCGGGGGTGTACAGCGCGCTGAACCGCTCTCCGAACGTCTCCAGGGTCGACTTGTTCTTGCGTGCTTCGTCCACGGCTTGGATGACCTCGGCAATCGTGCTATCCTCGACTCTCGAAATGACCCGCACGACCAAGCTCCCATGGCCATTGAGGGTTCCCGAGATCACGGAATCTCCCGGCCCCCTGTCGACAGGCAGCGGCTCGCCCGAGATGGAGGACTCGTCCAACGCGGAATGACCCTGGACCACGGTGCCGTCCAGCGGAACGCGCTCTCCTGGCCGAACGCGGATGAGGTCGCCCACCTCCACCCGTCCGATCGGGGCCATCGCTTCAATGCCATCCTGGACCAGAAGGACGTTTCGCGGTGCCATTTCCTTGACATCGCGGACGGCCTTGCGCGCCTCCTCGACAACTCGGTTCTCGAAGATCCCGCCAAGAGAGTACACCGCGACCAGCATGGCCGCCTCCTCCCAGAGGCCGAGCAGCATGGCCCCGAGGGCGCCTACCATGACGAGGGTGGCCAGGGTCAGGCGGAATCGCCGGAGGGCGCGCCATGCATCTCGCGCGGACGGGTAGGCACCTACGACGACGGCTCCCGCGTACGCGACCGCAGCGACGCGGTCCTGCCCCCCGAGGAACTCGAGGGCAATGCCCGTCGCGAGAAGCGAATAGCAGGTGGCGAGGAGTTGCCACTGCCTTTGTCTCCACCAGCCCGCGCGGGACTCCGAATCCCCGACGTGGTCTCGAGCCGTCGGGGCGGTCTCGCCCTCACCGCAGACGCCGCCACATGAGCTGGAACCTGCGCCCTGCGCCGCGCTGGGATCTGCGAGCGGATCGGACACGTCACGCCCACCGAAGCATTTTCCGCGCCCTGGGAGTGAGCCGGTAGTGGACCCACTTCCCGCGTGGCTTGCTCTCCACGACTCCGGCTCGGACCAAGATACGCATGTGGTAGCTCACGCCTGGATGGGAGAGCCCCAGGGCAGCCTGTATCTCGCACGCACACAGTTCACCGTGCGCTTCGAGAAGCCGCACGGCCATGAAGCGGCGACGGTCCGCAAGGGCCGTCAATCGACGGAGCGCGTTGCGGAAGTCTGGATCGTGAGCGAGTTCCGCGCTCGCGGAGCGGTATCGAGGCACGCAGGCCGATGCAGGTTCTCCGGTGAGCCGTTCGAGCCGATGACCCAGGGCCGCCGCTCTTGGAGCGGACATCATGTCAACAAATACGGACATGATATATGTGCTTTCTCACCTACATGGGCCGTCGAGTTGTGCGTTCCAACCTTCTACGCGCTCCGATGGGTTCAAGGGGAAGGGTTTGGGCACGGCACCTTTCGCACGGGAGGACGGAAGGCGCTCGAGGTGGGATTCGAACCCACGAGCGGCGGATTAGGAATTCGGGGCCGCTCCATGTACCCCGAAGCGGATCCACCTGTCGCGGCAACCGAGTCGCCCGAACCGCTCCGCTCCCGGATCCGCGCCTGGCTCGCGCCGCTCGGACGTTCCCCCCAAGGCGGGAGGAACCCCCTGAGACTGACAGGATGTTCCGTGGGAGCGGTCAACGACGCATGCGGACTTCGACGGGGTTCCGGCGGGTGTGGATGGGCCTAACGACGATTCCTTTGTTAGCGACCTGCGTACACCGTCGTCAACCGCGAACGTTGCTGCCCGTGGGGGCGTACGGCGGTCACCTGGTCCTCTTCTGGCCGGCGGACAGAATCCGTTCCGCAGGAGCGCCCGGAACGGTCACCATCAGAGAGATTCCCGCGTCCACCGGGACGTCATTCCGCGCTGGGGGCGGTGCCGCGGAACCGGACGATGGCCCCGAAGACGACGGTCGCGGCGCCGATGACGAGGAACAGGATCTCGAGGAGGGTCGCGGTCGCGACCGAGACCGTCGCAGGACCAAGGAGGATCGCATCCTGGAGGTCCGCGGACTGGGCGGCGTGCAGCAGGCCGCCTAGGTCCAGTCCGACGGCGAGGAAGGCCAAGCCCGTCAGCACGATGGGAAACCCGACGACTCGGTTGACCCTCATGGTCGAGGGAATAAAGGGTCGCGGCGTTACTTAAGTGTGTGCGGGGCAGACCGCGTCTCGCCGACCGCCCTTGGCGTCCCGCACGTCCACAGAACAAGGAGCCGTCCCACCACGCAACCGTGCCGCGGATCACCAGGGGGCGCGCCCTCCAACGCATCCTGATACAGGCGCCTCACCAGACCATGCGCCCCGAAGCCGCGCGCCGACGCTCCCTCGGGGAACGCCTGCGCACGACCCGCCACCCGATGCGGGCCCCCCACAGCCGGCCGCGCTCATCCCGCTCGAACCGAATCGAGGAGACGTCCCCGCGATGCCGCATCACGAACTCGTCCGGGCCGTTCGCGCGGTAACGGAGCCCGCGGTCGATGAGCTCGATCCCGCGGAAATCCACCGGGAGGAACCCGCGGCGCGGCGTCACCTGGGCCCAGATCCCTTCGCCGGAGCAGTACCACCCGGCGTAGGGCCGCGGGTCCTTCGGCTTCCCGGGCTGCGGCGGGTACGTCATGAGCGGCGTCTTCAGCGGAAGCCGGAGGAGGGCGTTGATGCCCGCCTGGAGGACGGTGTTCGAGGGCGCCTGGTCCGCGTTGGACAGGGCTACGCCCGTGACGCCCTTCTCGGGCAGCACCGCGAACATCGAGGAGACGCCCTTGAGGCCGCCCTCATGGAACACGAGCGGCGTGCCGTGGTAGTCGGGGACGATCGCGACCCCATAGCCGTAGGCGAGGCCGGGCGCGATCTGCGCGTGGGGTGTGAGCATGCGGCGGACGCTCTCCGCGCCCACGATCCGTTCGCGGCCCACCTTCCCCTCCGTGCGGAAGATCTCCACGTAGCGGAGCATGTCCTCCACGTTGGACCGCAACGCGCCGCAGGCCCGGAGGCACGTGTCCTCCCACCAGTCCTGCGACGGCACGAGCGGGTGCCGGCGCCCCGTCCACTTGGGCGAGTACAGGGTCGTGACCTCGGGGAAGCGGAACAGGATGCCCGTGTCGAACGTCGTGTGCCGCATGCCCGCGGGGCGCAGGAGGTTCTCCTCGACGTAGCTCTCGTACGTCCGGTCCGTCACGCGCTCGATCACCGCGCCCAGGAGGCCGAAGGCCTCGTTCGAGTAGCTGAAGTACCGCCCCGGCGGACCGAGCAGGCGATAGCGCTCCTCCGCCAGGTACCCGAGGATGCCCGGATAGGTGTCGATCGGGGCGTGGCGCGGGTCGATGCCGACGCGCCGCGCGGACCGGGGATCGAACGGGGGGTCGCGGGCGAGGCTCCGCGCGGACGTGTAGTAGATCGAAGGCAGCGGCGGCAGCCCCGACGTGTGCGAGAGGAAGTGATGGAGCGTGATCCGTCGCGTCATCCGCGGCTCGGGGGTGCGGAACTCCGGGAGGTAGCGGACCACGGGAGCGTCGACCCGGAGGCGGCCGGCCTCCTCGAGCTGGAGGACCGCGAGTGCGGTGAACGATTTCGTGACGGATGCGAGACCGTAGACGGTCTCCGGCGTCGCGGGGAGCCTCGCCTCCCGGTCCCGGTAGCCGTACCCCCGGACCACCACGGGACGCCCGCGGACCGCGATGCCGAGGGACAGCCCGGGGGTCTTCGCACGCGCCATCGTGTCGCGCACGTAGCGGTCCAGACCGCGGAGGGACGCCATCGAGGCCCGCGGTACCCGCTTCCCGACTAAGACGGTTTCGACGGAGGGGGCTGCGGCGAACCACGGCGCGACCGGGTCCGTGGCCTCGGGGGAGCGCGATTGCGTCAGGGTTATCCGCGGCCCGTTCCTTTGGGGGGGAGGAGACCACCATGGTTGTCGACTTCAGCTTGAAACGTGCGCCTGCCTACCGCGTCGCCTCGGTTCGCTTCGAAGGGACGTACAGCGAGAAACGCATCCGGTCGGAGTTCGAGGGAATCGCGCGGTGGGCGAAGGCGAACGGTCTGCGGACGGGGCGCTGGTTCTTCCTCGAGGGCGGCAACGGGCCGCGGTACCGCTTCGAGGTCGCGATCGAGGTGCGGGGCGCCGCGAAGTCTGCAGGCAAGGTGCGCCTCCGGACCTTTCCGGCCTCCCCGATTGCCAGCGTCACCTTCAACCCGGACGAGGTGTCGGCGCGCGTCATCTACCATGGCCTGAACGACTGGCTCCGGTGGCAGAAGAAGGGGAAGACGATCAAGCGCTCCCGGACCTGGCGGGAAGCCTACACGGGCGACCCGTGGACGGACGCCAAGGCGTGGTCCCACACCGAGATCCAGGTCCTCGTGACGAAGTGACCTCGCGGCGGGCCCGCGGTTCACCGGCGCCCTGGTCCGTCCGCTCGACGCTCCACGAGCTCGACGGTGACGCCGTCCGGATCCGTGAGGTAGACCACCCGGGCGCCCGACCACCACACGGGCTCCTCCAGTTCGACCGGCGGGGAACGCGGTTCGATTCCGGCGTCCTTCAGCCGTCGCAGCACCGCGTCCAGGTCGTCCACGCGCAGGGCGAGATGCCCGCTGCCCGGGTCATAGACGTTCGGTCGGTGCGGGGTCCCCTTGGGCGAGAGGTACTCGAGGAGCTCCAGGATGCGGCCGTCGCCCAGGTCCAGGTCCCCGTACCGGAAGCGAGCCCGGTCCACGCCCACCACCACCGCCACCGACGGGCTCTCCTCGGTCCCCGTGCCGTGCACATGGATCCCGAGCAGATCGCGGTAGAAGGCGAGCGAACGGTCCAGATTCGCCACGCTCACGGACACGTGGTCGAGGCCCAGGACCGTCACGGGGTCGACCTCCGCGCGGTCCGGACGAGCCGCGACGGGATCACGTCGCGCCGGAAGACGTCCTTCACGGTCTCCGCGCGCTTGACGACCTCTCCCCGGTCCCGGTGCACGAGGACCGTCGCGGGCCTCGGAAGGCCGTTGAAGTTGTTCGAGCAGGCCTCCTGGTAGGCGCCCGTGTCCAAGAAGGCGATGACGTCCCCCAACCGGACCGCGGGCAGGGCCGCGTCGTGGACGAGGACATCGAATCCGCAGGAGATGCCGACCACGTCCGCCGTCTGCGTCGCGGGCTCCGCGGCCTTGTCGGCCACGATGGGCGTCCAGCGGTTGTGCTCCACGATCCCGTCCAGGAGAAACATCTCGGTCGTGTCCGTCTCCACCCATCGATGCCGCACGGGCTCCTCCTGAGACTTGAGGTGGCGGACCGTGGTCAGGTGGATCCCGGCGTCGGCGAAGAGGCCGCGACCCGGTTCCACCTCGAGCGCCTTCCCCTGAGGCGCCATCCCGCGGCGCAGGAGCTCTTCCCGGAGGGTGGAGGTGAGCGCTTCCGCATACTCCTCGATCGCCGGGGCTCCCGCGTCCGGCCGGCGCCGCGACCCTCGGAGCGTCGCCCGGCCCGTGGGGTCGCGGGGCGCGGCGTAGCCCCCGCCCAGGTCGATCTCCCGCGGCTCCCATCCGTCCCACGCCCGCGACAGCTCCGCGAGGACCTCGACGAAGCTGCGGACCATCCCGCGCCACACGTCCAGGTCCGTGCTGTGCCGGCCCAGATGGACCATCACGCCCGTGACCTCGAGCTCCTTGGCAGAGAGGATCCCCGCCCCCATGCCCTCCAGGTCCGCCAGGGGGATCCCCGGCTTGTACTGCTGGGCCGCCACGCGCACCGCGGTGCCGTCCTCATAGAAGTCCGAGGGCTGGTCGAGCCCCTCGTACCGCGGCCGCAGTCGGAGGCGGACCTTCGCGCGCTTCCCGAGCGACCTCGCCACCCGGCGCACGAGCCGCGCCTCCTCGACGCTGTCCAGGGTCACCCGCGCCCCCGCGCGCACGGCCGCCTCGAGGATCTCCCGGTCCTTGCTGGACCCGTTCACGGAGAGGAGCCCGGGGTCCGCGCCGGAGGCGAGGGCGGCGTGGAGCTCGCTCGGCCCGAACGTGTCGAATCCCGTGCCCTCCTGCGCCAAGATCCTCAGGAGAGCGAGGGTGAAGTTCGCCTTGATCGACGGGAGGATGCGCACGGTGCCTTCGGGCCAGCGCTCGGAGAAGGCGCGGTGGAATCGGCGCACGTTGCGGCGGAGCTGGTCCTCGGAGACGAGATAGCAGGGCGTACCAAACCGGCGGGCGAGGCGGACCACCTCGCACCCTTCCATGAACAGATGCCCGTCCCGAACGGACAGGCAGTCGTCCAAACGCTTCCCCGTCCCCCGCTTCGCGCCCCCCGAGGTCCTCCGGTTCATCGCGGGAGACGAATGAAGCGAGCCTATTTCAAACACGTCGTACGGCCCCCGCCGAGGACGAGGATGCCGCTCCGCCCGGTGCCCAGCGACGGCCCGGTGTCCGGCTGATTCCGTCAGAGCCGCAAGACCGCGGCCAGGAGGACCGCCGCCGCCAGCATGTTCGCTGACTGCGCGACGCCCAGCCGGCGGATGCGCTGCGGCCGCGGAAGCGACGCGAACGCCCGCGACGGGCCTGCGGCGAGGCGGTGCGCGAGCAGCGGCACCACGATGACGAGCGAAGCGGTCGGGAGCCAGCCCACCGCACTCAGGACGAGCGCCATGGCCACGACGAAGGCCGCGGACAGGAGGAGGAGGCCCCAGCCCGGGCTCGAACCCCTCACGACGGCGCGGACCGCGTCCCCCGTGTACACGACGCCCGTGGTGGTGTAGGTCAGGAACACGAGCCATAGCCCAATCGTCGCCGGCGGCAGGTCTCCGATCATGACGAGGCGCCCGAAGGGCACGATGAGCGTGAGGGGACTCGAGAGGACCGGGGTCAGCACCGGATTCCGCTCCAGTCGGACCAGGACCGCCGAACGGGACGTGAGCCACGCCAGGAGGAGCAACGCCGTCAGACTTCCGAGAGCGAAGACGGCCGAGCCAATCGCGTCCGGCACCTCGGGGAGGGTCAGGAGGGCGAGCACGACCGAGGCAAGCCAGATGACGGTCGCGCCATGCTCCCGCGGAAGCCACCGCATGGGACGGGGCGATGGCCCCGGAAGGCTAAGTCCCCTCCGGCGCGACGCATCGACTCTGCGGGGGTCCGGAGCCGATGCCTCGAGCGGGGCGGCCCCTGCACGGGTCCCCGCGGCGCAACTTTATCCGGGCGGCGCTCATCGCGCGACCCGTGGCGTCCGTCAGCTTCTCCGAGGCCGTGGCGGTCGGCCTCGGAGGGATCATCGGGGCCGGCATCTTCGTGATGAGCGGCACGATGGTCAGCCTGGCCGGGGTCGGAGCCCTCTTCGCATTCGTCATGACGGGCCTGGTCGCCGTGATCATCGCCATGGAGATGGGCGAGCTCTCCAGCGCCATGCCCCAGGAGACCGGCGCGTCCTATTCGTTCGTCTACAACGCGTTCGGGAGCGAGCTCGGCTTCATCACGGGCATCCTGCTCTACCTGAGCTTCGCCGTCTCCATCTCCGCCATCGCCTTGGGTTTCGGGACCTATCTCTCTTCCTTCCTGGGATGGGGCGGCGGGACCAGCTACCTCCTCGCGGCCCTGCTCATCGTTGCGTTGACCTCGCTCAACCTCCGCGGCGTCTCCGAGGCGGCGAAGGCCGACTTCTTCATCGTGGCCTTCAAGGTGGTCGTGCTCATCGCCTTCATCGTCTTCGCCCTCGTCGCCGGAACGGCGCTCTCCGCCAACCTGGCGCAGCCACCGAAGGACGGAATCTCGGGCGTCTTCTCCGCCAGCGTGATCGCGATCTTCGCCTACGCGGGGTTCCAGTCCATCGCGACGATGACTCCGAACATCCGCGGGGGTGGTCGGACGGCGGCGAAGGCGATCCTCGTGGCCGTGGCCATCAGCCTCGTCCTGTACGTCCTCGTCACCGTGTCGCTCCTCGCCCTCGTGCCCGCGAGCGGGTACGCCTTCCGGGCGGACCCGTTGAGCTTCGCCCTGGAGAGCGCCGCGGCGCCGTCGTGGCTGTTCGTCCTCGTCAACCTCGCGGCCCTCGCCGCCACGGCGTCCGCGACCCTGGCGATGATCATCGCCGGATCGGCGCTCATGTCCCAGCTCTCGAAGGACGGCCTCTTGCCGGGCGTCCTCGGCCGCATGCGCACCAAGCGGGGCACAGACGTGCCCACGTTGGCCCTGACCGCCGTATTTGGGATCGTGTTCATGTTCCTCGGGGACATCTACGTCATCGCCGCGGTCAGCAACTTCGGGATCCTGTTCAGCTACCTGATCACCGGGTTCGCCCTCGTGAAGATCCGGCGAATGCGCCGGCACCCGGAAAAGCACAAGGAGGCCCTGCAGGCCGCGGGCATCCCTGCGCAGGGCATCTTCGAGATGCCCCTCTTCCCCTTCCTGCCGGCGCTCGGGATCGCGATCCTGATCGCCTTCTTCTTCGCGTTCCCTCCCGAGGCCCTCAGCATCGGCATCGGGCTCGTCCTGGCCAGCCTGATCACGTACTACGCGCTGCGCGAGGACCGCGACGAGCCGGTGATCCGCATCCGGTTCTTCCGGTGAGACGCGGTCGGCTTCGGACCGCCTCATTCCGGGGCTCCGCGGGAATCCACGAAAAGGGTCATGTAGCCCGCGGTGCATGCGCCGGAAGATACCATGATGGGGGGAGGCGCGCAAGGCGCTACTCTGGAGGCGGCGATTCGGCAATCGAGGTCGCTCAACGCGGATGGGACGAAAGCGATCTACAACCTTCTTTACGGGATCGACTTCTCCAAACCCCGGGTGACCGCGGAGGCCATCGCCCGCGTGGTCTGGGAGGAGGACATCCAGGCCTGGTGGAGCGTGCAGGACGGGAAGGCCGTCTGCTCGCCCACGAGGCAGATCGAGATTCATCTCCCGGACGAGCACAACCGCAAGATCGCAAAAACGGTGGACGAGTTCAAGGCGGACCTCATGAACGAGGAACTCGGGGACCACCTCGGCGGCTACCTGGACTCCGTGTCCAACTACAGCGTGGACTGGGCGACCGTCTTCCTCATGGGTCCGCTCTGGGCGTACCTCGCGGAGAAGTCGGAAATCAAGCAGCGGCGGCAGGAAGAACTCGGGAAGCTCTTCGCGCAGATGTCAGGCCACATCTCCGTCGTCACCCAGTGATCCTCCGAACACCTCCGATCGGAATCTGCTGCGTGGCCACGGGCGGGCACCGCCCGGAGTCGGTGACGGCAGGGGCGTTCCCTTGTGACCGCGGAAATCTCACTGCGCACACTCAGGTACTGCGGTGCTCCGCAACGGCAAAGGCTTAACGTCCGCCGTCTCCTGGTCCTCGAAGAGGGAACGAATGGGCGACACGGACCCGAGTCTCGAGGTCGCGACGCTCGCCGGCGGCTGCTTCTGGTGCCTCCAGCCCGTCTTCGACGAGCTGAAGGGCGTCCGCGGCGTGGTCGTCGGCTACGCGGGCGGCCACGCCGAGAACCCGTCCTACGAGGACGTCTGCTCGGACGAGACGGGACATGCGGAGGCCGTCGAGGTCACGTTCGACCCCGCCGTCCTGTCGTACGAGGACCTCCTGCACGTCTTCTTCTCGGTCCACGACCCCACGACGCTGAACCGCCAGGGCGCAGACGTCGGCAGCCAGTACCGGTCCGCGGTGTTCTACCGGACGCCCGCGCAGAAAGCCGCGGCGGAGAAGGTCATCCACGAGCTCGAGGCGGAGGGCGCCTGGGGCGACGCCGTCGTCACGGAGGTCACTCCCTTCACGAACTTCTTCCGCGCGGAGGGGTACCACCAGGAGTACTTCCGCAAGAACCCGCACGCCGGATACTGTGTCGCCGTGGTGCGGCCGAAGGTGTCCAAGTTCCGGAAGAAGTACGCCGACCGGCTGAAGGCGTGAGGGGCGTCAGCGCTTCCGCGGACGTCCCTTCGGGACCTTCCGGGCGTCCCATTCCGACCGGAGAAGCTCCATCTCGATGACGTCGTGGTACGCGCCGTCGTAGAACGTGGACTCGTGCTCCTGCCCGCACCGATGGAACCCGACCTTCTCCGCGGACCGAATCGCGCGCTCGTTCTCCGTGAGCGTGTAGATCTCGGCGCTGTGCCAGGCCTGCTGGTCGAAGACGATCCCGAGGAGCAGCGAGACGGCCTCCGTGCCGAAGCCCTTCCCCCAGAACTCCTTCTCGCCCAGCCCGATGCCCACGTTCGCACTCACGTGTTTGCGGTCCCACATTCGCACGGTGGACCAGCCGATTGGCCGGCCCGTCGCGCGCTCCTCGATGAAGAAGGTCGTGCGTTCGCGCTCCTCTCCCGCGAGCTCCTTCTCGAACTCTTTCTCCAGGGCGGAGAGGGAGACCATGTGGTCCGGGCTGAACCGCGCCCAGGCCATCACGTCCTGGTCGTTCATCCAGCGGTGGAGGAGCGGGAGGTCCCCACGCTCGAGCCTCCGTAGCCGGACGCGCTCGCCTTCGATCATACCGAGGCGTCAGCACGCACGGGGCTATGGCGCTTCCGGTGGACCCATCAGGAATCGTGCGGGGCCGCCGCGGCCGGGGTGGCGCCTCCGTGGGTGCGCAAGATCTCCGCCCCCCAGAGGCACAGGACGAGCCACAGGACCACGGAGGCCAGGGAGAAGCCGAGGCCCGCACCGTCGAGGGCCGCCACGCGCAGGCGGCCCCCCTCGAACGTCGCCAGGTCTAGGAGCACGATCCCCGCGAGACCGAGGGCGAACGCGACCGCGGCGAGCGGACGCGAGCCCGACACCGGGAGGTTGGCGAGGAACCAGTAGAGGGCGAGGCCCAAGGCCACGGCCCCCGCAGCCGCCAGGAGTCCGTGCCACGGAACGAGGAACGCGAGCCCCCCGAAGAATCCGAGCAGGATGCCGGTGAAGGCGTACAGGGCGTACGCCACGGCCGCGACGACGAACGCGAGCAGCCCGAGGCCGGCCCGGGAGGCGTACTCCGCGCCGAGTTCCCATCGACCATGCCACACGAACGCGAAGCCGAGCCCGCCGAGGACCACCATCGCCGCCGTCACCCCGAGGCTCGCGAGCGGGATCCATAGGGTGTGGATCGTGCGCACCGTGTCCGCGGGGAGCCGGAGCGCCGGAAGCATCGCGGCCCAGAAGTCCCCGAGGAAGAACGAGAGGAGGGCGAGGGCGAGGGCACCGGAAAGGAGCGCGAGCCCTGCCGACACGGAGCGACGCGTGCGTGCCATCGTATCCCTTTCTGCGGACGGGCCCTCGAGGCCCCCATTGAAACCGCCGCGGCACCTACTTCAATGTTGCGCGTTCGCTCCCTCGGGGCGACGCCGCGTGCCGCGCTGCCTCCGTGGCGACCCGACACCGTTAAGTGGGAGGAGGAACTGGGTGGCCCGGGTCGGGAACCCATGGCCGACAGCGACTCCACAAGCCCGGACAAGAAGCGGCAGCAACCTCCCCCGATCGAGTTTCTGAAGCCGGGGGAAGAGCAGCCGGCGCAGCCTTCCCAGGAGCGGGCCCCCGCCGCATGGGTGACGCGGCCGGAGGACTACCAGCGGCCGCAGTACGCCCAGCCGCAGCCGCAGCAGCAACGGACCCCGCCGCATGGACCGGGCAACCGGGCCCGCATCGCCGGCGTGCTCCTCGTCCTGGGGGCGGTCGTCAGTGCGACGTACTTTGTCCTGAGCCAGCTCACGCCTGCCTCACCCGCCGACTACGCCAACTTCACCAGCGACACAAGCCTCTACGTGACCTCCCAAGTGTGCTTGATATTCTCCGTCTGGGGCCAAGCCGTCATGGCCCTCGCCGGCATCATGGCGTACCAGCGCCTCAACTGGCGGATGACCGTGGGCAGCGCGTTCATCTCGATCCTCCTGGTGGGTGGCGCCGCTCTCGTCTTCCTCGACCCAGTCCTGATGGGGACCGATTTCATCGCCATTGTCGGGTTCGTCCTCGCGGTCGTGGCCAAGCAGGAGTTCGTGAGCTGAGTCAGGCGCGGAACGTCCGCAGACCATCCACGAGGGCCGCGTTGTCCTCCGGCGTGTTGTAGAAGTACGGCGACGCCCGGAGCCGGTCGTGGCGGTAGTCGACGAGGATCCCGCGCTCCCCGAGCATGTGGACCACGGCGGCCGGGTCCCGCATCCGGATCATCACGATCCCCGCCCGGGATGCCGGGTCGAGCGGCGTACGGACCTCGAAGCCCGCGTCCGTGACCCGGTCCACGAGATCGTTGACCAGTTCCGTCGTCCGCCGCCGGAGCGCGTCGACGCCGATCTCCAGGACAATGTCAATCCCCGCGGAGCACGCGTAGACCGCGGCGTTCGAGCTCGTCCCCAGCTCGAAGCGCCGCGCGTCCTCCCAGAACTCGAACGACTTCGGGTCGAAGTCGAACTGGTGCCGGTTCCCGAACCAGCCCGTGATCGACGGACGGAGCTGGGGGATGCGGTCCTTGCGCACGTACACGAGGGCGATCCCGGTGCCACCCAAGAGCCATTTGAGGCCGCCCGAAATGAGGACGTCGACGTCCGCGGCGTGCGCGTCCGTCGGAAGCTGGCCGGTCGCCTGGTACGCGTCGATGAGGCAGAGGGCCCCGTGGCGGTGCGCCGCCCGGGCGATCCGCGCGATGTCCTGGACGGCACCGCTCGTGAAGAAGACTTGGGAGGTGGTGACGGCCGCCGTCCGGTCGTCGATCGCGGCTTCGTACGCGTCCGGCGGCACCGTGACGCCGTCCGCGGTGGGCACGAGGACGCGTTCCACGCCCGCCTTCACGGCCCACTGGTACGCCACGGTCGGGAAGTCCATCTCCGACAGGACGACCTTCGGCCGCGAGCGGTAGTCCAGGGAGCTCGCGATGGAGGACAGGGCCACGGAGACGCTCGGCGCGAGACCCACCTCCTCCTTGTCCGCGCCGATGACGCGCGCGAAGCGCGCCCGCAGGCCGTCCAGGGCCCCCATCCACGTGGAATACCAAGCGGTCGCCCCCGACTCCTCCCACTCGTCAAGGAAGCGCTCCTGCGCGGCCCTCACCCGCCGCGACAGGGCGCCGAGGGAGCACGTGTTCAGGTAACGCCGGCGTCCGAAGACCGGGAACTCATCCCGCCACGCGGTCCAGTCCATGGGCCCCCGGAGGCCGGTTGCGGAGAAAAGGGTTGGCGGTTCCGCGGGGCCGGAGCGGACGACGGGCCTCAGCGGGCTTCCGCAAGCACGACCCGGAGGAGCTCGGCGTTCGTGTCCTCGTCGTGGGCGAGCTGGCGGAGCACCAGCCGGATCCACGGTTCCTCCACGCGCGAGAGCATGCGCTCGTAGCTCCTCCCCTCGCTGGACTCGTCGTCGACCCAGAACGAGAGCTCGTCCGCCGTGACCCCGAGGTCCTCGCCCCGCTCCTCCGCCTCGGCGATCTCGAGCAGCAGCTTCACCCAGCGCACGTGGTTGATCTCCTTGTCCGCGGCCAGGCGGAAGGCCATCTTCGCGAGGGGATGCGTGGCCCGCTTCTCCCAGTCCTCAAAGTGACTCGAGTGGATGTTCTCGACGTCCAGCAGTTCCTCCAGCTCCGAAACGCTCGTCATGTCGTCACCTCGTACGTCCCGTCCACCCCTCCGCCCGCCGTCCTTCCCCGCTCCAAGGCGCCTGCGAGTCCGGCGCAGGAGGCCCCGTGGCGTTCAGACGCGGTACTCACTCCTCCGTGAGATTACGAAGCGGCACACAGGAGCCCCCGCGACCACGCGGTGGCTCGCCTCCACGTCGGCGCGGAGGAGCTTCTGGAAGAGTTCGACCTCGACCTGGCACGCCTCGCCGTAGATCTCCGCGACCGCCAAGATCGGACAGTTGTGCTCCACCACCTCGGCGGAGTTCTTCCCGATGCGGCCGCGCTCCGCCATGTACCCGCCCTCCTCGCGAAGGGCGACGAGGGCGCGGACCCTCTCGCCGAAGTCCTTGTCCTCGAACCGGTGGCCCGCGCCGTTGGAAATCTGCTGCGCCCGCTGCCGCAGGAGATGGACCACGGCCTCGCGTCCGAGCTTCTCCTCGATGAGTTGCAGGGCGCAGAGGGTGAGGTGGGTGTACGCTTCTGGAAAGAGCCGAGACGCCTTGCGGGTGAGGCGGAAGTGCACCTGCGGGCGGCCCCGGCCCTGCGCAGCAAAGGAACGCTCGACGAGCCCCTTGTCCTCGAGGACGGCCAGGTGCTTGAGGGTGGCCATCTTCGAGATGGAGAGCTCCCCCGACAGCTCCGTCAGCGACCAATCGCCCGAGCGCTTCAGGCTCTCCAGGATCCGCTTCTTCGTCGTGGAGAAGCCCGTGTCCACGGGCTCCGAAACCGCCTGCGTTTCCATGGGAATCGAGTCCTCTAGGCGCACCTAAAATCATATACCTTGTCGTTTACAAAATGCGGAAAAGACGGTGCCGGGCGAGGGGGGAGACCGGGACAAAACGGGGAAGAGGGGGCGGCGACAGGCTGCCCCCGTGACGTTCACGGTTGCGGCGGAGGCACCGGCGGCTGGGCCGGAGGCGGGGCGGGCGGCTCGTTCTTCCTGCGGCCGCGCGCAATCAGCACGTAGGCCACGAGGACCAGCACCAGGAGCAGCACGATGCCGACCACCAGGGCGCCGCAGTTCTGCGACGGCGGCGGAGGCGCCGTCCCGCCGGGCGGCGTGGTGGACTGGAACGTCAGGCCCGTGCTCACCTCGGCAGAGACGCTTGGGTCGTGGATGATCTGGTTGCCGCCGACATAGTTGAAGCCGACGAGGAGGACGAAGCCGTACCACAGGCCCTGGGAGTCCAGTTACGCGAAGCCCCAGCCGCCGTTGATCTGCGCAACGAGCGGTTGGGTCGTGTTATCGACCGTGCTGTTCGTCGTCCAGTCGAGGCGGGCGATCCGCGTCCAGTTCCCGCCGAAGTCCAGGGACGGGCTCCTGAAGCCTCCGGTGCGGTTGTCACTCCTGATGACGTCCCAAACCGTCTTTGGACGCCCGAAAGGGGGCGCTCAAAGGCTTTTGAGGAGGAGCGGTCTTCCCTGCGAGCATGCGGTACCGCACCCTCGGCCGCACCGGCCTGCGGGTCTCCGAGGTCGGGTTCGGGGCCTGGGCCGTCGGCGGGAACGCCCACGGGAACTCGTACGGGCCCACGGACGACGCCACCTCGGTCGCGGCCATCCGACGCGCCGCGGACCTCGGCTGCACCTTCTTCGACACCGCGGACGTGTACGGATGGGGGCACAGCGAGGAACTCCTGGGGCAGGCCCTGGAGGGCCGGAGGGGGGACGTGGTCCTGGCGACCAAGGTGGGCGGGGACTTCTACCACGGGGGCGTGCGTCTCAACTCCGAGCCGGGGTACATCGGGTTCGCCCTGGAGCGGTCCCTCCGGAGGCTGCGCACGGACCGCGTGGACCTGTACCAGCTTCACAATCCCCCGGCGGAGAGCATGGACGATCCGCGGACCTACGACGTGCTGGATTCGCTGAAGGCCGAGGGGAAGATCGCCCACTACGGCGTCTCGATCCATGAGCCCGCCGAAGGACTCCTCTGCCTGGAGGCGGGGAAGCCCGAGGTCCTGCAGGTCCCCTTCAGCCTCCTCCGCCAGGAGTGGATCGACGAGCTCCTCCCCGCGGCGCGCAAGGCGGGCGTCGGCCTCATCGCGCGCGAGCCCCTCGGCAACGGATTCCTCGCGGGGACCCTCGGGCCGGATGCGCGCTTCGCTCCCGGGGACATCCGGTCCCACTGGCGGCGGGGGATGGTCGCCGGCCGGGTCGCCGCGGCGGAGCGCCTCTCGTTCCTCGCGAAGCGGGGACGGACCCGCGCCCAGGCCGCCCTGCGGTTCGTCCTCGCGTTCCCGGATGTGTCCACCACGATCCCCGGCGCCAAGACGACGGCGCAGGTCGAGGAGAACCTGGGCGCGTCCGAGGCCGCGTCGCTCACGGAGGCCGAGATCGCGGAAGCCCGCCGCCTCTACGCACGCGACTTCGGCCTTTAGGGACCCTTTGAAACCTTTTAGCCAAACCTCCGACTTGACATCCCGGGGCTGTCCGGGTCATGCGCTCTCGGGAGGACGTCATCGCGGACCTGAAGAACCAGGGTTTCCTCCAGGACCCGGACCTCGAGCGGGCGTTCCGCGCGGTGGACCTGGAAGTGTTCCTGCCCGAGGTGCTCCGGCCCCTCGCCTACTCGGACATGCCGATCCCCACCCTCGAGTCCCGCGTGGCCCCGACGATGCCCTCGCTCCGGTGCCTCGTCTCCGCGATCGGTCTGCTCGGGCTGCAGCCCGGCCACACGGTGCTCCTGGCGGGTGCGCGCGGCGGCTTTCCCGCCGCCCTGCTCGCCGCGATCGCCTCTCCGGGGAAGCTCGTCGTCGCGGAGAGGGACGAGATGCTGCGCTCCGTCACGCAGGAGCGGCTCGCTGCGGCGGGGCTGGACGCGGTGCGCGTCCTTCCCACGTCGCCCTCGGAGCGCTTCGAGCGCATCCTCGTGATGGACCAGCGCGGGGCCACGCTGACCGAGCTCCTCGGCCGGTTGGGCGACCCCGGCGTCCTCGTGTCGCGCGGCCGCGGCGTGCACGACCTCGCATTCGTGACGATGCTGCGCCGCGAAGGGGAGACGGCTCAGGTCACCCTGGGCGAGACGCCCCACCGCATCGCGGCCGGTCCGAGGACCGCGGATCATGTGAAGGCGGTGGATTTCGGCCGCCTCCTCGCGATCGAGGACTTGCTCGTCCACGCGTGGGAGGGGCGGATCACGGGCCACTACGACGAGCACTTCCGCGACGTCGCGAACGAGACGTTCTCCGGCGGTCCTCTGGACGCGGAGGCGATCACCTCGGACCCCGACGCGCACAAGTGGAGCGCGAGGCGGTCCTTCCAGGCCGCCTACATCCTGCAGAGCGCGGGGGAGCTCGAGCGCGCCGCGGACGCCTACGAGCGCTCCGCGAGGCTCTTCCCGACCGCGGAGGCGCACACGTTCCTCGGCTGGACCTACAGCTACATGGGCCGCTACGACGAGGCGATCCGCGAGTGCGAGCGCGGGATCGCAATCGACCCGGCGTTCGGCAACCCGTACAACGACATCGGCGCCTACCTCATCGAGCTCGGGCGGCTCGACGACGCGATCCCGTGGCTTGAGCGGGCCGTCGCCTCCTCGCGGTATTGCTGCTACTTCTATGCGCACACGAACCTCGCCCGCGTGTACCTGCACAAGCGCATGCCGGAGAGGGCCCGGAAGAGCCTCCAGGCAGCCCTGCGCGTGAACCCCGACTACGGGCCCGCCCGGGAGCTCCTCCGTCGGCTCGAGGGCGGACGGGGCTACTTCGGCTGACCGAGGACCGCATCCCGGAGGAGGTCGTAGTCTTCCGGGGACAGGGTGGCCTCGGGACCCCGCGAGACGAGGACGGTCTCCGTCCGGTCGGCGAGGGCGAAATCGACTGCGTCCTCGATTGCGCGCGTCCCCTCCGCGGCCGGGACGACGCGATGCGTCACGTCCTGCACCGCGGCCCGTTCGAACTGCCGGCGGACCTCGTAGCCCTGGAACTCCTTCACGTTCCACGCCCCATGGACCTCGAGGTGGGCGCGGAACTCGAGCACCCTGCGGTCCGTGACGACGAGCGTGCCCCCGTGGACGGCGAGCAGGACGAGGGCCCGCTCCTCCGGTTCGAGGTGCCGCGCGAAGAGGCCGAGGCGGTACGGGTCCCGCTTGGACCGGCGGGCGAGGCCGACGAGCGCCGCGTCGTCGAACGCGCTCGCGTCCCGCATGCCGAGGGGCACGTTCACCGTGGGGCATGAAGGTTGAGCCGGGCAAGCTTAATCCCGGCCCACGGGTTGCGGGACGCCATGGCCCCGTACGCCGCCGCGGAGCGCCGGCTGGCGGCCACGATCAAAGACCTCCATGCCTTCCTGTGGGCCGGGGCCCGGCCTGACACGGAGGATCTGCCGGCGCGGATCGTCCGGGGGGCGAGGGACCTGGACGGTCACCTGGGGACCCGCGGCCGCGTCGAGCGGTCCGTCCGTCCCCTCGTGCGGACCTTCCGCAAGTCGGCCCAGGCCGCCGACCTGTTCACGTTCCTCCAGGCCGCGGCCGGCCTCTCGTACGCCGCCGACCGCGTGCGCCGCCAGCCGAGGGAGGCCGCGAAGGCGGCGAGCGAACTCGCGGTCTCCCTTAGCATCCACCTTGCCGGCGCCTCCGGAGCGAGCGGCCTCGTCGACCGCTTCGAGTCGGGCCGAGAGGACTTCGCGGAGTTCAGCGGCGGGCTCGAAGGACGCCTTGAGGAACGGGGTGTCCTGCGCGCCGCCGAGTTCCGCCGGGCGGCGAACCTCGCGTTCGACGTCCACGCCCTGTGGGACCGCAAGGCGCCCGGGGTGACGAAGCGGGTCGTCGCCGAGGCGAGCGTCGCGGCGGCGGGCTTCGCCTGCGTCGTGTTCGTGGACGCCCTCCGCGCCCTCGGGCGGTACCGCGAGGTCCCGTACGGGCGGCTCGTCCCCGTGGTCTCCGCGATCCTCGAGGGCCTCGGTGGGCAGCCTTAAGCCGCGCGCCCTCTTGTCCTTTCCTGATCGCAGTGGCCGATGACGTCCTCGCACCTGTGAAGGAGGCGCTCGAGCGCCGGCAGACCGAGGAGGCACGTGAGCTCGTGGACCGCGCACGTCGAGAGCACCCGGACGACCCCGAGGTCCGCGAGATGTACGCGGCCGTGCACCTCGCCCTCGCCGTGCGCCTGTCGAGCCGGGCGCGGGACCTGCGGCGCCAGGAAATCGTTGCGCGCGAGATCCCGTACGACGTCGAGTTCGAGGACAGCCCGGAGGTCGCGAAGGCCTTCGACGAGGCCGCCGCGGCGATCGAGGAGGTCCTCGCCGCCGACCCGCGGCACGAGAAAGGCCTCATGATGAAGGCGTCGCTCGCGTTCCGCCGTGACCGGGTGAACGGCCGGCCCGAGGCGCTCGCGATCCTCGAAGCGATCGCGGCCGCGAACCCGGCGAACCGCCAGGTGGCCTACACGATCAAGAAGATCGCCACGCCGTGCGCGCGGTGCAGCGACTCGGGGTTCTGCCCGCGGTGCCGCGGGCGCGGGTCGAGACGGCGGCTCGGCATGGAGTCCAAGTGCGAGGAGTGCCACGGCCAGGGCATCTGCCTCGTCTGCGGCGTCCTATGAGGGACGCGCGCCCTCGCCCAGCTCCTCGGCGTTCGGGTCGGAGCCCTCGAGCCAGTCCACGCGGTCTGCGCGGCCGATCTCGCCGCACTCGAGGCACTCCCATCCGAGGGCGTAGTCCTCGAACATGACGAGGCCGCGGGACTCCTTCTGGCACTTGGGGCAGGGGCCGAGGACGTAGCCGCTCACGCGGTAGGCGCGGATCACGACCTCCGCCATCGAGGCTCCCCCGGTCCCTCACTCCTTCTTGTCCTCCGAGGAGGAACCCTTCCCGTCGGGCGAGCTGTACCACTCGGGGACGCCCTGCTCCCCGCCGAGGTCGCAGTTGGGACAGAGGTAGTCGAGGATGGGGTAGTTGCCGTGGGCGTGCTGGACGAAGTACACCTTCTCCGCTCCGCACTTGGGGCACTTCTCCGGCTGCCCTCCCACGTTCTTGCGGCTGAACATCGGGCGTGCGAGCGTGCGGGCGGAAGATAAAGTTGACGAAGTCCGCCGCGCGAAAAGGTCTTGCCCGAGGGGGCGGATAGCGGGGGACGTGTTCGTGCGGTTCAGCCGGTACCGGTTCAAGGAGGGCGCGGAGACGGAGGGCCTGGGCCTCCTGCGCCGGCACGTCGCGGCCCTGCGCGCCGCAGCGGGCTGCGAGGATGCTTGGGTGGCCCAGGGCCAGCACCCGTCCACGGAGTTCATCGTAGTGGCCCGGTTCCGCGACGAGGCGAGCCTCCGGACGTTCGAGGGACGATTGCGGGCCGATCCGGCTCAAGGTGTGGATTTCTTTTCCCTTCTCCGGATGACCTCCCAACCGCCCGAGGTCACGCAGTACGAAGTCTGCTAGGTGCGGTCCGACTTCGCTGGTTCCGAGATTGCCTAAACCTTGCTCCTCAGGGACGGCTTCCATGATTTCGTGCCGTCCGGTAGTTCGGTTGCGACAAAGTCGCCGTAGAGTTCCGGGTAGTCTCGCCTACAGATATCGGCAATCTGATCGAATACCATGCGAATCTCGACCTCTGCCGCAGGGTCGGTGCGCATCTCAATGACCCATCGGAGAGTGCGGTGGTTCGCGCTCCAAATCATGTTCGTGGCGATGCCATCCGGCAAGATGCGCCGGATCGCGGAAGTGAGACGCTTTTTGCGGTCCATTGAGAGCTGTTCCCACGGAATCTCCTTCTCGAGGGCCCGATACGCGGCTTCGATGTCGTCTACCGCTTTCGCCATCGCCCCATGCTGGCTCTCGCTGAGCTCCTCGGGAATCCAGAACTTGATCGCGGAAGGGCGTACATATCGCAGGGATTCCTGGCTGATCGCGGTTCCCACCCGATGCCGCACAATCTCGTGCGAAAGGACCCGGCTTATCCCGATTAGGGCGAACGAAATCCATGCGTGTTCGAGGATGCTGCCGTCGCCGCGGCGGATGACATTCTCAAAATACTCCTTCGGGGAGTCCCGGACACGCGTCACGTTCGGGTTGAGGCCGGGCTCGTAGGATTCGTAGCAGACACGTCCCGCGAACTCCGCCAGGGCTCGGCCGTCATGCGTCCTTGAGGCAAGGTACCGCTCCCGTGCGTCGTCGGAGACGCCGATGAGTTTCAGCGTCTCGTCCATTGCCCCGGGGATTACCGTGGTCTCCGCGATTTTGATGACGACCGGCCGTACCGCCTTCATGCACACTCCTCCGTCGCCGCCAAGTCCGGAACCGCAATGGCAGCGAAGTCCGAGCTCCAATCGTGGGGGCAGATATAATACCGATGCCCGGGGAACCGATCCGGCTCACAGCCACCGGTACAGGACCTTGTAGAACTCCGCCTGCTCGGGCTTGCGGACTCCCTGGAGGATCGTCCCCAGGAGGTGCTTCTTCTGGGCCTCCGCGGACTCATAGCCGGCGGAGATCGCATCGTAGCGGCTCAGCTTCGCCAGGGTGGTCTTCTCCACGAGGATCGCCTGGCCCTCTCCCACGACCTCCTCGCCGAACCGGATCACGAGGCGGTTTCCCGGCACGAGAACCATGTCGTCCCGCTGCTTCGTCGACAGGTAGGTCTGGTACACGTACTGCTCGCGCAGCTTCTTCTCCGCGCCGGCGTAGCGGATCACCAGCGTCTTCGGAGGCGCGGCGTTCGGCGGGAGCATGGTACCCGGGCACGCGAAGGGCCCGCGGGCCATGAACCTTGCGGACCGTCACAGCGCGGCGAGGACCTCGTCCGTGTGGCCCTCGACCTTGACCCTGGGCCAGACCTTCGCGACCTTGCCCCCCTCGTCGATGAGGAAGGTCGTCCGCTCGATCCCCATGAACTCCTTCCCGTACAGGTTCCGCTTCTTCCAGACGCCGTAGGCCTGGGTCACCGAGCCCTCGTCGTCGCTCAGGAGCGGAAAGTTCAGGTGGTACTTGTCCCGGAACTTCTCGTGGCTGGCGTGGTCGTCGCGGCTCACGCCGAGGACGACTGCCCCCTTCGTCGTCACGCGGGCGAGGTTGTCGCGGAAGCTGCAGGCCTCCGCCGTGCAGCCTGGCGTGTCGTCCTTCGGATAGAAGTACAGGACGACCTTCTTGCCTCGGAAATCCTTGAGCGAGAGCGTGCGCCCGTCGTCCGCCCGGAGCTTGAAGTCCGGCGCCTTGTCCCCGACCGCGACCATGGTGACCACCGGGAAGCCCAAGCGGCGCTCCGATTTAACGTCCACGCCTTTCGCCCGGTGATGATGAAAAAGGCGTCGCCGCTTCCTGCTCTCAAGGACGAGAATATCGGAAAGGATATCCGGCCCGCTCACCTTAAATAGGGTGTGCCGGGTTGGTCGCCTGAACGCGCCGACGGGAGTGACGGCGGGGCAGTGTCATGGCCAAACCCAAGAAGTCGACTTCTCGGCCGACCCCCAGGTCCAGGGCCGCGCCGCGCCCCGCGCCCGCCTTTCGACCCACCTACGAACGCCCCCGGACGTCGCGGAACGCACCCCCGAGCCCGGCCGCCCAGGCGGCCCAGCAGGGCCTGCTCCAGCTCACCTTCGGCCGCCACGCCCACGGCTACGGCATCGTGGCCGCGGTTGCCTTCCTCGCAGACGCGATCCTGATCTGGGCGATCAGCGTCAACCCCGCGAGCCCCCCGTTGCCCTTCCTCCCGGACTACACCCTCTGGCTCATCCCCGCCGCAGCGGGGGCCTTCGCCTCCGTGGACGCGGCGCGGCTCAAGCGGGAGCCGTACCGCAGGCAGTACGTCTCCCGGCATTTCGTGATGAGCCTCGTCGGCATGGTCCTCTTCTTCTTCGTGGCGTCGGTCATCCTTTTCGCCAACGGCAACCTCTTCCCCGCCTCCCTCCTCCCGTGGGTCTACGTCGCGGCCGTGCTGGGCGTGCCCCTCACAATCATCTCGATGGCGATGACGTGGGAAGGGGTCGGGGCGCGGAAGGCGGGCAGCATCGTGCTGGCGCTCATCCTGCCGATTCTCATGTTCCTCCTCGTCCTGTTCAACGTGAAGATCGCCCCGCAGCCCGGCCTCTCCGCGGCGCCGGAGATCCTCCCAATCATCGTCTTCCTCACCGGCGCCGTGACGACGGAGATCTCGGGATCGCTGCTCCACATCATCGCCTCCTCCACGAGCGTCTACCAGCGGGAAATCCTGAAGGCGGACAACACGAAGGTCGCCCTCCTCCAGCAGGAGCTGCAGAAGAAGCGGGAGGCCCTCGACTACAAGGAGCGGGCCGTTCGCGGACGCGAGGCCCACATGGAAGCCCTGCAGCAGGAGCTGGACGACCAGGCGACGGAGCTCAAGACCAAGCTCACGGACGTCACCCAGCGCGAGGTGACCGTCGAGAAGGCGTCCAAGGACCTCCGGGAGCTGGACCGCAAGGTGGCCGCCGCCCGAGCGGAGATCGAGGCCAAGGTCGAGGAGCTGCGCCTGCGCGAAGCCGACGTGGCCGCGGCGAAGCAGGAGACGGACAAGCTCAAGGCGGACGTCACCGCGCGCGAGGCCACGTTCGCGGCGCGCGAGCAGGACATCAAACGCAAGGAGATCGAGATCACCTCCCAGTCCAGGACCCTCGAGCAGAAGATGAAGGCCTCCGAGGACCGCGACACGCGCCTCCAGGAGTCCGAGAAGGCCCTCGACGCACGGCGCACGGCCCTGCTGAAGGAGGCGAAGGACCTCGAGCTCAAGGAATCCGAACTCAAGCTCAAGACCGAGCAGATCGAGGCCACCCGGAGCGGCACGGAGACCGCGAAGGTCCGGGAGCTGAAGGACTGGGAGAAGAAGATCCTCGCGAAGGAGAAGGAGGTCGGCCAGAAGGAGGTCGAGCTCCGCACCCTGGAGAACCAGCTCCGCGAGCGCTACGAGAACGCCACCCGGATCGAGAAGCAGTTCCAGGCCCAGCGGAAGATCCACGAGGACCGCGAACGCGAGCTCGTCACGCGGGAGAAGGGGATCTCCGACAAGGAGAGCGACCTGAAGGAGCGCTCCTCGGAGGTCGAGCGCATGGCCGCTTCCATCCAGGAGGCCCAGGGCGAGCTCCAGGAGAAGACGAGAAAGTACGCGGAACTCTTCAAGGAGGCCAAGCTGAAGGAGGCCGCCGCGGGCTCAAGCCAGGACGAGATCCGCGAGAAGTCCCAGACCCTCGCGGCCCGCGAGAAGAAACTCGCGGAGATGCAGTCGAACCTGCAGATGGAGATCAAGCGGCTCAACGAGGAGAACCGGAAGCTGCTCGAGAAGTCCAAGGAGGTCGACGAGCGCGATTCGGAAATCTCCCTGAAGGAGATGGAGCTCGAGAACCGCGAGAAGGAGTCCCGCGCGGTCGCCGCGACCCCCGGCATGCGGGACATGGACCGGGAGGCCCAGTTCGAGGAGTGGGAGCGCCGACTGCGCGAGCGCGAGGAGGAGTTCAAGCGCCGCATGTACCAGAAGGACAAAGAGTTCGAGATGCGGGAGACGGCCCTCAAGGCCCACCTCAACGCGCCCGCCTCGGAGGCGGAGGCGGAGGAGGCCGTGAGCGTCGAGAAGAAAGCCGAGAAGGTGAAGACGGGCACCCCGCGCCTCGATGACCTCCTCTACGGCGGCATCCCGTTCAACTCAAACCTCCTGGTCGTCGGTCCGGCGTTCGTCGGGAAAGAGGTCGCGATCCTGGGTTTCATGGCCGAGGGCCTGAAGAAGCGGATCCCCGTCATCGTCGTCACCACCACGAAACTGCCGATCGACATCGCCAAGGACATGGCGCCGATCCTCCCGACCTTCGTCGAGTACGACCAGCTCGGCCTGGTGCAGTGGATCGACTGCACCGCCCCGACCGCCAACGGCAAGACCGTCCGCGAGAAGAACGTCTGGCGGGTGAACGGGCCCACGGACTTCGACGCGATCTTCCAGATCATCAGCCAGCTCGACGAGGAGTTCAAGGCGAAGTACTCTTACTTCCGCCTGGCGTTCATGACCCTGAGCTCGAGCCTCACCCAGACCGACGAGCGCGAGGCCCTAAACTTCTTCCAGCGCCTCGTGAACCGCCTGCGCCAGACGAAGGCGGTGAGCCTGTTCGCCCTCGAGCGCGGGATGCACACGGACCAGACGATCGAGGCCCTCGAGCACATGGTCGACGGCGCCATCCACTTCCGCCAGGAGAAGCAGAAGACCCAGATGCAGGTCGCCGGGCTGAGCGAGGTCCAGACGCGCGACTGGATTCCGTACAAGTTCACGAACAAGGCGATCATGATCGGGTCGTTCCAGCTCGAGCGCATCCGCTAGGTCCGCCGAAGTCGGTCCCCGCCCATTCCGTCGACCGGCGACTTCAAATGCCGGGAACGAATCGGAGGCTCAGTGGACAGCATCTCGGTCAGCCTCCTGGTGGCGGGGACGCTGCTCCTGATCGGGTTCGCGGCCGCGCTCGCGTTCCACCGGTTCCGCATCCCCGACTTCATCGTCCTCCTCCTGCTGGGTGCGGGCCTGAGTGTGATCCCCTTCCAGCCTTTCGGTCCGAATCTCCTCAACTCGCTCCGACCCCTTCTTCCGCTCTTCACCCAGCTCACAATCGCCTTCATCCTGTTTGAGGGCGGCCTCTCCCTCCGTCTCCGCGAGTCCAGCGGCAGCCTTCCCGCGATCCTCGCCCACTCCGTCGGCGCGATGACCGCAACGGCGGTCCTGACCTGGGCCGTGCTCTTCTACGCGTTCGGTCTGTCGAACGCCACCGCGCTCGTCGTCGCCATCGCCTTCGCCGGCCCGAGCGCCTCCGTCGCCCTGAGCTTCGCGTCCCGGATGCACATCAGCGCACAGGCGGAAAGCGCGATCATCCTGGAGGGCGTCCTGACGAACGTGATCGCGGTCGTCGGCGTCCTGGTCGTCCTCGCCTGGTACACGAACCCAGCGAACTTCCTGTTCCTCCCGTACCTCGGCCAGGTCCTCATCTCCGCCCTGCTCGGGGCGGTCCTCGGCCTCGTGTGGGGACGCGTGGTGACGCGTCTCGCCGAACAGCGGTTCATCTACATCGCCACGATCGCCCTCGCCATCGTGGTCTATGCCCTGGCCCAGGGATTCCTTGCGCAGAACGGCGCCGTCGCGGTCTTCGTCCTCGGGATCGCCCTCGGCCGGGAGCGCTCCGCTCGTGCGGCCAAGCGGACGTCCGCGAAGATCACCCGCGTCATCCCGGCCGAGGAGGACCTCCTGCAGGAGCTCACGCAGTTCGTCGAGGCTACGAGCGGCGTCGCCGCGGGAATCCCGGGAGGCTCCAAGCCCACCCAGGGCCTCCGGAGTTTCCAGTCCGAGATTACGTTCGCCCTCCGCACCTTCTTCTTCGTGTACCTCGGGCTCCTCCTCGTCCAGGAGTGGCAGGGCCTCGGGACGATCGTCGCAGCACTGTTGGTCGTGGCCACGTTCGTCCTGGGCAGGCTCCCGACCTCCGGACTGCTCGGCTGGGGGCTCGCCTGGTATCCGCGCGACACGCGGGCCGTCTTCGCCAACATGGCCCGGGGCATGACCGACGTCGTCCTGGTCCTCTACGCCGCCCAGAGCGGCATCCTGCCGCAGACCGACGTCCACTACGTCCTCGGAATCATCCCCATGGTCGTCCTCATCGCAGCCTTCGTCGCCGCGGGCCTCGTGATCTGGGCCGGGTGGAGCCCGGGCGAGGCCGAGACCAAGAAGATCATCCAGAAGGATGAGGCCGCAGCGCATCCGCACAAACCGCTAGGGCCGCAGCCGCCGCTCAAACAGGATGGCGTCCCGGCCCCATTCCATCAGCCGGAACCCCGCGCTCCGGGCAGCCCTCCCAACGGCGGCGTCCCTGGGGAGGAAGCTCTCCACACGCTCGGCTCCCCGCGCAGCCGCGATCCCAGGGGCCGCCCGTAGGACCGCGGACAAGCTCCCGAAGATGGGCTGCACCTGCAGGTCCCTTTCCCCCGCGCCCTCGGAGAGCGACAGCCCGTTCGATGCGAAGCCCCAGAGCGCGCCGATCCGTGCGAGCCGTTCGGCCGTGGGCCGGTCGAAGCGGAGGAAGAAGAGGTCGTGGAAGAGATAGCTGCGGCTCTTCCGGAGGATGGGGGACCGTTGCATCGCGGACCAAGTTCGCACATCGATGCGTATCCGTTCCAGGGCAGGGGTCTGCGGTGAAGGCCTGGCGGGCGCCCGCATCCGGGTGAACCGCGCGCGCTCGCGGAAGCCGTATCGGGTGTTCGCCCGGACGCTTGCGAGGTTCGCGGCGGAGGCCCACAGGCGCATCGCGTCCCGGTGCCGCCGACGGGCGATCGCCTCGCACTCGGACATGAGGGCGGTGGCCACCCCCTGCCGGCGGTGGTCCGGATGCGTGCGCGCGGCGTGGATCCATGCGGTCCTGTCGGGCACGTCGTGGTAGACGGCCATGCCGATCACCCGGCCGTCCTCCTCCGCGAGCACGACCACGCCGGTCGCGAAGAAGTCGTCGAGGAAATCGGGCACGTAGTCGTCGGGGCCGACGGCAGCCTCGCACAGGGCCACCAGGGCCGACCGGTCCGATTCCTTCGCCCGGCGGAGGGTCCGCATGGTTCCCGGGCGCGGCGATGGCCCGCGGAGGATTCAAGGTTTCCTAATGCGCCCCGGGGGCGGCGGCTCCGGTATCATGTAATCGCGCAGAACGACTGTGGGACCGGACGGCTCCATGGGAGCCACGGGCCCGGAGTCCCCTCCCGCCGGAGACGACGCTCACAGGAGGTAGACGTTCGGCATCTCGACTTCGGCGCCCTTGAACGGGTTCTCCTCCGGGGGCGTTCCACCCTCGAGCCGGTTGGCCAGCTCCTTCTGCCCCCGCTCGAGCAGGTCGGGGCTGTACGAGTACTGGATGCGCACGTAGTTCGTCGAGCCGACCGAGGTCTTGCGGTTCAGGAAGCGGGAGAAGTCCTTCCAGCCCGGCGGCTGCCGCGAGAAGACGTTGGCCATCTCCACCGCGAAGCGCCCGGCGATGAAGAACGCCTTCCACTCATCCACGTTCCGCGGGTCCAGGCGGCCGTCCACCATCGCCGCGACGCCCTCGCCGTACGTCGGGTTGACGTACGTGCGGAAGGCCTCGAGGTTCGCGAGCGCCTCCTCGAGGTTCCCGATGTCCTCGGGCTGCTGCGCGACCGGCTTCTGCGGCGCGGCGTACCACGCGGCCTGATACGGCGCGTAGCGCGCGCGGCCGTCCGTGGCCTCCCATGTGGCCGCGGTGCGGTCCACGAGGAGATGGAACTTCGCGTGCGTGAGCAGGTAGTCCAAGACGAGGCTGTACTCCACCCTCTCCGCCACGTCGGCCACGTCGCGGTCCGCGTACTTGCCGAGGTCCCGCCAGAGGATCCGGTGGTACTCCTCCTGCAGGGCCCTGACGCCGCGGGAGCGGAGGTAGATCCCCCACCGGTCGGGCGAGAGGCGGAAGGAGACGTAGAAGGCGACCGCCTCCGGCCCCTGCTTGAGCATGGCCGGGAGCGCGTCCGGGTCCTTCGGCGCCTCGACGCGGAAGGCGCCGAGGCTCTCCGCCGTCATATCGAGGGGACGCGCGTCTCCGAGGGACGGGAGCGAACCGAGCCCGGGGACGCGCAGGATCGCGGGGTCGCACAGCTGCGGATAGCGCGCGGCGAAGCCGCCGAAGTCCTCCATAGTCCGTCCCGAATCGTGCGGCCGCCTTAAGACTTGGCCGTCAGTAGAGGAGGCACTCGACCATGCGCCCCTCGACCTCCTTCCGCTCGAGCGGCGCCGGCTCGCGGAACCGGACGACGAGCGTGTCGCCCTCGGCGTGCACCGCCTGGAGCGCCCCGCGCATCGCAGGAGGCGCGGCATCGAGCACCCGGCGCGACGATTCGACCAGCGCCTGGGGGGCCGCGTCATTCACCGTTCGACGGGCCTCGGGCCCCTTCGCCTCCCACGCCTCGATCGGCCCGAGCTGCCGCTCCGCCTTCGCGACGGCGGGATCGAGCCACCGCTCCTCCAGGTAGTCCAGGAAGTCCCGCCCTTCCCAGCCGCACGTCGGCAGGGCGACGGGGCAGCGGGGGTGGAACCGGCACCCCGCGGGGGGGTACACGGCGTCCGGCACCTCGCCCTTCGGCAGCACCTTCTTCGCCCGCTTCGTGGGATCGGGCACCGGGATCGCGGCCAGGAGCGCCCTCGTGTACGGGTGCTTCGGGTCCTCGTAGATGTGCTTCGCCGGGCCCATCTCGACGATCCGTCCGAGGTACATGATCGCGATGCGGTCGCAGATGAACTTCGCCGTCGCCAGGTCATGGGTGATGAACAGGTACGTGAGCCCGTGCCGCGTCCGGAGGTCCATCATGAGCTCCAGCACCCGGGCTCGGATGGACATGTCGAGCATGGCCACCGGTTCGTCGGCGACGATGAGCTTCGGTCGAAGGATCATCGCGCGGGCGATCACCGCACGCTGCTTCTGGCCCCCGCTCAGATCGGCGGGGTACTTCTCGAACAGCTGCTCCTCCGGCGTCAGCCCGACCTCGCGCATGATCGCCAGGACGGCATCCCTCTCCTCCGGGGGTTTCGCGCGGACGGGGGCTTCGTCCTGCGGGGCGGCGGGTCCACCCGGGGCGGGACCCGACATGAGCGACGCCGGCTCGATCCCGTGGATCGCCAGCGGATGGCCGATGGCCCGCCCGATGGACATCGCCGGGTTCAGCGCGGCATGCGGGTCCTGGAAGACGATCTGGGCCTCGCGGCGGAAGTCGACGAGCCGCTTCTCCTTGAGGTGGGTGATGTCCCGCCCCTCGAACTCGATCGCGCCGGAGGTCGGCTCGACGAGGCGCAGGATTGTGCGGCCCACGGTCGTCTTGCCGCACCCGCTCTCCCCGACGAGGCCGAAGATCTCCCCGCGCCGGAGCGTGAAGTCGACCCCGTCCACCGCGTGGACGACCGGCTTCTCTCGGACGACAATCCGCTGCAGGACGGGCAGCTTCACCGGGAAGTAGACCTTGAGGTCGCGGGCCTCGACGAGGGGCGCCTCCGAAGCCCGGGGCGCCGCCTCGGCGGCGATCACAGGAAGTCGCCCCCGAAGTGGCAGGCCGCGCGCTGCCCCGGTCGGAACTCCACGAGGGGCGGGTCCTCCGTGCGACAGATCTCCTTGGCGAACGGGCAGCGCGGGTGGAACCGGCAGCCTCTCGGCGGATCGATCGGCGACGGCACGTCGCCCTCGACCCGGCGAGTGCACACGCGGGAATTCCCGCTTCAGCTTCATTCGCCTATTCGCAAGAATGTAGCGATGAATACCCGAACCTTGAAAGACGGCCTGTACGCCCAGGTCGCTCGCGTCGGCGCGGCGCTGGCCAGCCCGAAGCGGCTCGAACTGGTCGAGCTGCTCGCGCAAGGCGAGAAGTCGGTCGAGGCGCTGGCGCAGGCCGCCGACATTGACGTCAAGCTCGCCAGCGCGCACCTGCGCGTGCTGCGCAGCGCACAGCTGGTCGACGTGCGCCGCGACGGCAAGCGCCGCGTCTACCGCCTCAGCGGCGCCGACGTGTCGGCG
>OFHG01000141.1_pt1 | contig 31563 bp, 34 predicted proteins | sample 1521931 | NCBI WGS metagenome assembly OFHG01 (sample SAMEA2468438, study PRJEB22500) | soil metagenome | biome: Glassland; feature: Farmland; material: Clay | place: Australia | collected 2013-01-31 | depth 0.55 m
CGCGGCCTGCCCGCCGATCGCCCCGAACGGCAGGCCGGGCAGGACGCGGCCGCGGGCGTCGCCGCGCCGCCAGCCCCGGAGCTCGTCGACGCGCGAGAGGTCGAGCAACGCGGAGGGGCGGCTGCGCCCGAAGTTGACGGCGACCATCAGGTCCGTGCCGCCCGCGACGGGCACGGCCTCCGGCCGCTCCGCCCGCACCTCGAGGGCCTCCTCGAGCGTCCGCGGCGTCAGCGCCCCGGTCACCCTCGGACCTCCCGGCACGCCGCAAGGGGGGACCTCTCCGTTCCCCCCAGTCCCCCCCCCCCTTTCCGCCCCGGGCTGCCCATGCGATCGATCGCGCCGTCCTCCCGTCCCCCCTTGGCTTCCGTTTCCGCGACCTTCCTCTGTTCGCCCGTTCCGCGAATCCCCGGCGGCGTCTTCCCGCCGTAGCCCGGGTAGTAGCCGGGCGCGTAGATCCTGTTCTCGAACCACGGCCGGCGCGGCAGGCCCGCCGAGTCCGTGAGCGCGCGCTCGGCGAGATAGAACCGGCCGAAAATGAACCCGCGGAGCCCGGGCATCGCGTTGATTACTTATCGGGGAACCGACTTCCCGGCGGCCGGTGCAACCCCCATGTCCCTGACGGATGTCCTCGCCAAGGTCGAGTCGAAGTCGGATCAGGCGCTCGAGCTCCTCAAGGGGTACTGCCGCTTCCCGACGATCTCCGCGCACAAGAAGGCCCAGCCCGAGACGGCCGCCTTCGTGCAGAAGGTCCTCTCGGAGAACGGGTTCGAGGCGCGGCAGTACCCGACGGAGGGCGGGCCGAACGTGGTCTTCGGCCAGATGATCGTGGACGACAAGAAGCCCACGCTCCTCATGTACGAGCACTACGACGTCCAGCCCACGGACCCGCTGGACGAATGGAAGCGGGACCCCTTCGACCCGGTCGTCGAGGACGGCAAGTTCTGGGCCCGCGGCTGCGGGGACACGAAGGGCAACTTCATCGCGCAGATCCTCGCGGTGCAGGCGTGGCGCGAGGCCGAGGGTGCGCCGCCCCTCAACCTGAAGTTCGTGGTCGAGGGCGAGGAGGAGGTCGGGAGCGCGCACTTCCGCTCCTTCGTCGAGACGAACAAGGAGATCCTCAAGGCCGACGGCGCGACGATCGAGGGGGGCGACCACACGCATGACGGCACCCCGAAGATCGAGCTGGGCTGCAAGGGCACGCTCTACGTCGAGCTCGTCGCCCGCACCGCGAAGGTGGACCAGCACTCCATGTACGCCCCGATCGCGCCGAACCCGGGCTGGCGCCTCATCCACGCGCTCAACACGCTCCGCGACCAGCGCGGGCGCGTCACGATCCCGGGCTGGCTGGAGGACGCCCGCCGGCCGACGCCGCAGATGATCCGCTACCTGAAGGCGAGCGGCTTCAAGGCCCAGTCCCTGAAGGAGTTCTGGGGCGTCTCCCAGCTCCTCGGGGGCGACAACGACTTCGAGCTCCTGCGCCGCCTCGTGTACTGGCCGACCTGCACGATCTGCGGCATCGAGAGCGGCTACACCGGCGAGGGCACGAAGACCGTGAACCCGGCCGTGGCCAAGGTCAAGCTGGACTTCCGGACCCTCCCGAACATGAAGGCCGACCGGCAGCTCGGCAAGCTCCAGGAGCACCTGAAGGCCAAGGGGTTCGGGGACATCGAGGTCATCTACAAGGACCACATCGACCCGAGCGCGATCTCGACGAACGCCCGCGTCGTGAAGGCGTGCCTCAAGGCCTCCGTGGACGTCTACGGACGCGAGCCGGACGTCTGGCCGTGGTCCGCGGGCGCGTCCGCGAACGGCTTCTTCAACGAGATTGTCGGCGTGCCCTCCATCTCCGGCCCCGGGGTCTCGTACGACGGCTCGAACTACCACGCCCCGAACGAGAACATCCGCCTGACCGACTTCGTCGGCGGCGCGAAGCACGTCGCGGCGATGTTCGGCCGGTTCTGATCCGAGGACGCCCCGGATCCCCGGCGAGCTGCCCTGCCCGTCGGGCCCTCCCCCGGAACTCCCACCGAAGGGTTTTAAGCGCCCGGAGGGGATGGAACGGCCGTGGCGCGGGCCTCCATCCTGCTCCTTGTCGTCCTCGTCGGGCTCATGGTCCTGGGCTCTTCGGCCCCGGCCCGCGCCGGCCCCGCGCCCTCGGCGGCGTCGGGCGCCGTCGTCGTGAACTTCAACATCCAGGTCGACCCGGGCGCCGCGGACTACGTCCAGAAGGCCGCGTCCCTCGCCATCGCGGACCATCAGGACCTCGTCGTGATCATGAACACCCCGGGCGGGCTCGTCGACAGCATGATGGGGATCGTCTCCTCGATCCAGTTGGTCGAGGGCGCAGGGCTCCGCGTCTACACATGGGTGCCGCAGGGCGCGATGGCCGCGTCCGCGGGGAGCTACATCGCCCTGGCCTCGAACGCCGTCTACATGGCCAACAGCTCGTTCATCGGCCCGTCCACCCCGTACATCATCGGGGCGGCCCCCGGGGAGACGGCGCACGTCGTGAACGCCATGGTGGCGTACATGGAGACCCTGGCCGCGGCGAACCACTACAACGTCACCGCGGCGGTCGACATGGTGGAGAACAACACCGCCTTCACGGGCACGCAGGCGGCCTCGATGGGCCTCGTCACCGGGCTCGCCGAAACCTACCCGGCCTTCCTCGCCGACGTCGGCGTGAGCAGCGCGTCGCTCAACAACTACGGCGAGCCGGTGTACGACCAGTTCCTGAGCTTCCTGAGCAACCCCACCGTGGACGGGCTGTTCATCCTCGTGGGCGTCGTCGCCCTGGTCATCGACCTCCTCCACCGCACCCTGTTCATGACCGTGATTGGCGTCGTCCTGCTCGCCCTCGGCTTCCTCGGCGCCGAGATCATCGGGGCGTCCATCGTCGGCATCCTGCTCCTCATCATCGCCGCGGCCCTCATCTTCCTTGAGATCAAGGCGGGCCACGGCCTCTTCGCCCTCTCCGGCGTCGCGGTCGGCCTCGTCGGCACGTGGATGCTCGCGTCCGGGGTGCAGTACTCGCCGTCGCCGTACGGGCTCGGGACGTACATCCTCATGGGGGTGGTCGGGGCGATCACCATCCTCGGGTTCATTTATCTCTTGAAGATCCGGGCGTCCGTCATGGCGCAGCCCAAGCTCGTCGACGCGGCCCGCGTGGCCGGCCTGACGGGACGGGCCGTGACCGACATCGCGCCCGGCCATGACGGCGTCTCGAACGTCGGCGCGGAGGACTGGACGAGCTCCTCCGAGGTCCCGATCCCGAAGGGCGCGGCCGTCCGCGTGAAGTCCTACACGGAAGGCAAGGTCCTTGTCGAGCCGGTGTCCTCCGTCCCGGAGGAATCGAAGCCCGCCTGAGCGCCCCGCCTCACTCCTTCACACGCCGCACGCGCAAGGTCACCTTGTCCGGGTCGACGGAGACTACCTCGACGGCGTCGCCGGCCTGGAGGTCCTCCGCGCAGAAGCTGCTCCAGAGCTCGTTCTCGAGTTGCACGACGCCCTTCGTACCGGCGGCGAAGGCCACCTGGGCGCGCCCCTGCTTGCCGACCAGGGTCGAGGCGGAGAAGTACTTCTTCGTGATCTTCCGCGTCTCCGTGCGGTGGAAGCCGATCCCGCGCCCGGCCCCGATCATGAGGATGAAGATGCCGGAGATCAGGTAGTCCGTGTTGCCGCGGAGGATCGCGTAGACGGTCAGGTAGCCGCCGCCGATGAGGATCGCGACCGTGATGAGGAAGGGCCGGATCCCGTACAGGAAGAGTCGGTCCACCAGGGTGTCGTCCGGCACGATCCTCCTCCGTGCCTCAGCCCTTCGCCGCGGTCTCGGTCTCGGCCTGCGAGACGAAGGAGCGGATGGGCTTGAGGAACTCCATGAACTCTGCGGGCAGCACGAACTTCGTCGAGGGACTGGTGCCCAGGGTCTTCAACATATCGAGGTACTGCAGGGTCAGGGTCTTCGGGTCGATGCCCTTCGCGGCGTTGAAGATCGTGGTCAGGGCCTGGGAATAGCCTTCCGCGTTGAGGATGGCGGACTGCCTCGTCCCCTCCGCGCGCAGGATGGCCGACTGCTTGTCGCCTTCCGCAATCGTGATCGTGGCCGTCTTCTTCCCGTCGGCCTCGAGGACCACGGCGCGCCGGCTGCGCTCCGCGGACATCTGCAGGATCATCGCGTCCGAGACGGTCTTCGGCGGCAGGATCTCCCGGATCTCCACGTTCGTGACCTTGACGCCCCACCGGGTCGTGACCTCGTCCAGCTTCGTGCGCAGGACCGCGTTGATTTCCTCGCGCTTGGACAGGACCTCGTCCAGGATGATGTCGCCGATGACGGCGCGCAGGGTCGTCGTGGCGATCCCCATCGCCGCGCCCTCGAAGTTGGCGACCTTGATGACGGAGTCCGCCGCGCTCGCGACCTTCAGGTAGGTGATGAAGTCGATGTCCACGGGCGCGTTGTCCTTCGTGATGCAGGTCTGGTGGGGGATCTGGAGGAACCGCTCGCGCAGGTCCACGCGGACGGGCTTGTCGATGCCCGGGATGACCAGGACGATGCCGGGCCCCTTCTCCGCCTGGGCCTTCCCGAGGCGGAAGTTCACGATGCGCTCGTACTCCTTGACGATCTTGATGCTGTAGAACAGGAACGCCAGGACGATGATCAGGAAGATGAACCCCCCGACCAGGGCCCCGAACGTGTCGGCCACCTGCAGCGCCATCTGCCGACCGATGTTGGTCACGTCAATTCCGAACGGCATGGCTTTCCCCTTCCCCGCTTTCGTCCCCGAACACCGCCCGTACTATTCACACCTTCGCTGGGAAGCCCCACGCCCCGGCTCCGCGGCCGGGGCCGGCAAACCCTTAAAGGATGGCCGAGGTTCGGGGGCGGCCATGCCCACGGACGTCGTGCTCTGCAAGACCGCCGAGATCCCGGACGGGGCGGTCCGCCACTTCGAGATCATGGGCTACGACATCGCCGTGGCGAATGTCGGCGGGACCTTCTACGGTCTCGACGCGGCCTGCACGTACCAGTGGGCCAACCTCGCGGACGGGTCCGTGGACAAGGAGCGGATGGTCCTCGTCTGCCCCTCGTGCAAGGGGGCGTGGGACCTCAAGACCGGCCAGCCCGTGGACGCCCCGGCGAAGTTCCCCCTGACGGTCTACGAGATCACGGCCGCGGGGGACGACCTCGTCCTCACGTTCACGTACTGAGCGTCCTCCGCCCCTGGTTCCGGGCCATCGTGTGGGGTTGTGTCGCATCATCGGGATATGGGACCTCGCGGCCTCGAACAAGCAAGGCGATGGCCCATCGTCCCGGACTCCACTCCGTTCGGCTCGGCCCGTGCGCCCTCGCCCTGACGGCGAGGATCGTAGAGGGGCCTCACGGCGTCATGCCGGAGGGCACCGGGGTGCAACCGTACACCCCTTGCCTCCTCGCGGAGGCGGTCTCTGTGCGGCGCGGGATCCTCGCGGTTCCCGCGCCGGCCCGCGCTCTCGGCGTCATGCCCCCGTCGGCGCGCCACACGCAGGTGCGCGGGACCTCTCCCCCGATTGAGAAGGGGAGGCAACGGGATGGGATCACAGGCTCCGTCCCCCTACTTGGAGGTTCCGGGGAGGAGGGCGAATGGACAGGATGTCCCGAAGAAGTCACACAACCACCTTGTGGAAACCCTTATGAGGCACGTCCCTCTCGCTCGGGGAGTCCTCAGGTCCCAGTGAACCACGGTCGGCCCGGCTCCGGACACGAACCGTGTTCCCGTGAGCGTTGAGGCGGTGACGACCATGGTCGAAGAGAAGGATGCGCAGTTCACCCGGATGTGGAACGAGGAGAACGACGCGAAGCGCGTGAAGTTCCGGAACTACATGAAGTCCAAGCTCGACGTCCTCCACGTCGAGTTCAGCGAGGAGAACGCGCGCGCCTACTACAACGGCCGCCTCACGGTATGGCAGCCGGACCGGCTCTACCAGCAGCCGGAGCGCGAGGAGCGTCGTGATCGCCGCCCTCCGCGGCGCCGCTAGTCCTCTCCGCGACGCTCCCGCTCCCGCGGCTCATCGCAGGATGGATCAGGGGACCGGCTCGCGCTCCGAACCGTCGGGACCGGGAAAAGGGGAGAGGCCGGTCCTCACGGGACCGGACGATCCGCGAAAGAGGGAAAAGGGTTCGTTCAGAAGCGGCGTCGCCCGCGGTCCCGGTGCTCCCGGTTCCCGCCGCGCGATCCGCCCGTCCCGAACTCGAACTGGCGGCCGCCGCCCTCGCGCTGCCCGCCGTATCCGCCGCTGCGGTACCGCGGCTCGCGCTCGTACTCGACCGCGCTCACATCGAGGGCCGTGTTCACGGTCTCGATGGGCGTCTCGGCCTTCGTGAAGCTGCCGTACTTCCCGACGTTCAGGCGGATGTGGCCCCGGACGAGGCTCACGTACCCGTTGTCGATCAGGATGGTCTCGTCCTTCGTGACCTGGCCGATCTGGTCGTTCCACAGGGTCAGGAAGACCGTTCCGGTCTCGTCCCCGACGGTCGCCTCGACTAGCTTGCGCGCCTCGCCAAAGCGGGAGGTAATTTCTCTCTCTTCGCTCAACCCGACGACCTTCGCCAGCACGTTTACCTGCTTGGACTCCGGAGTCAGGTCCTTGATCTTCGTCAATACCTTGTCCATGTTCTCACTTCTGCCGACACAACAGCCTTGAGTCGCAAGGCGTAGGGAAAAACTCCTTTCCGCGCGAGATCAGACGATGTGGGCTGGAGCGCTTCTACGGTCCGCTGCTATAAGAATCTATGGTAGCGAGGGCCCGCAGCGTCCACTCCCCGCAGGAACGTGCATGAGCCGCACGAAAAGCGCATAGGTGACCGCCGTCTTCTCCCGCCGTGGCCGACGAGGGGGAGCGGGAGGCCCGGATTGCCCGCTCCGCGCCCGGGACGAGACGCGTGCGCGTACAGCGCGCGCGCGACGGTCGCACGGCGGAGGCCGAGGACGACCTCGCGGTCGAGGAGCCGCTCGAGATCCGCGTGGGCCGCGCGGAGGACCGCGGCGCCGCGCCCCGCAGCCTCTCCGTGACGATGCGGACGCCGGGCCATGACTTCGAGCTCGCGGTCGGGTTCCTGCTCACCGAGGGCATCGTCTGCGGTCGCGAGGACATCGCGTCGGTCGAGTACGCGCGCTCCCACGTCCGCGGTCCCTCGGAGAACGTCGTTGACGTGATCCTAGAGCGAGGCAACCCGTTCGATCCCGCGAAGCTCGCTCGCAACTTCTACACGACGTCCTCGTGCGGCGTCTGCGGCAAGGCGTCCCTGGACGCGATCCGCGTGCTCGTCCCCCACGCGCCGCCGGACGGACGGCCGCGCGTGGACGCGGGCCTCCTGCCCCGCCTTCCGGAGCGCCTCCGAGAGGGGCAAGCCCTCTTCGCCGCCACGGGCGGCCTGCACGCCGCCGGCCGGTTCGATGTCCGGGGCCATCGGCTCGCCGTGCGCGAGGACGTCGGCCGGCACAACGCGGTGGACAAGATCGTGGGCGAGCGGGTCCTGGCCGGCCGGGTCCCGATCTCGGAGGAGATCCTCGCGGTCAGCGGCCGCGCCAGCTTCGAGATCCTCCAGAAGGCCGCGGTGTCGGGCTTCCCGGTCGTCGTGGCCGTGGGCGCCCCCTCGAGCCTCGCGGTCGAGACCGCGCGCGAGTACGGGATGACCCTCGTGGGCTTCGCCCGCGGCAGCGGCTTCAACGTCTATACAGGCGGGGGCCGCATCGTGCCTCCCGCCCTGGCGAGGCCGCGCACGTGACGCGCACCGGGCTCATCCTCGCGGGCGGTTCCTCCCGTCGCTTCGGCGAACCGAAGCCCTTGGCCCGCTTCGAGGGACGCCCGATGCTCCGATGGGTCGCCGACGCCCTTGCGTCACGGTGCGACGAGATCCTCCTGTCCATCCGGGCGACGGACGAGGCATGGCCATTCCAGGAGGCCGTTCCGGCGGCTCGGGTGGTGCGGGATGCCACGGGGGACCGCGGCCCCATCGAGGGGCTCGAGCGAGGCTTCGCCGCAGCCCGGGGGGAGGTCGTGCTCGTCGCCCCCTGCGATGCCCCTCTCCTGCGGCCCGCCCTCTACGGCGGCCTCCTCGCGTCCCTCGGAGCCCACGAGGCCGCCGTGCCGCGCCACGAGGCGATGGACCCCGTCCGCGCCGTGTACCGCCGGGAGGCCGCGCTCCGTGCCCTGCGCGATCCGGGAATCGTTTCCCCGTCCGCGCTCGTGGACCACTTGGACGCGGTCTTCCTCGAGGGCGACGCGCTGCGTGCCGTTGACCCGGGGCTGGCCTCCTTCATGGACGTGAACCGGCCGGAGGACCTCGAGCCCGCGCGCCGCCTCGCGCGCCCCGGCGCTCCGGCGGCCTCGGGGCGGCGCAGGTATTAGCCCAGCCGTCGCCTTGCAGTTCCTGGCGTCCCCATGACCGAGACGTCTCCGTTCCCCGATGTAATCGTGGACTGCCCGTACTGCGGCCATGCCTGGAAGGCGGAGCCGCGGTGGATCTCGAGCCCGTGTCCGCGCTGCGGCCGCATGGTGTACCGCTACATGGACCCGCAGCACGACTGATCGGGGACGGCAAGGTTCATGACCCGGCGGGCCGTATCTAGGTCCAGCCGCAGGATATAGATGGCCCGTTCCGACCTCAGCACCGCGATCCTCCGCTCCATCCAGCAGGGGGCGACCTACGGCTACCAGATCCACCGCGCCCTCGCGGATGCCGGCCAGGAGATCCGGCTAAACCACCTCTACCCCGTGCTGAAGCGCATGGAGGCAGACGGGCTCGTCGTCGCGAACGAGACGCCGGGGGAGCGGGGGCCGAAGCGGCACGAGTACGCGATCACGGCGAAGGGCCGCGACTTCCTCGACGACGGGTTGTTCGACGCCATCGCGACGGTCCGGCTCGCGTACCTAGAGTACCTGGCCTCAGACCGGACGACGATGCAGCGCGCCCTCGACCTCCTGGGGAAGTTCATCCCCCACGCGAAGCTCCACGGCCGCACGGCGCTCGTCGTGCCGCCGGGGTATCTGAGCGAGATCAACTTCCGGTGGTTCCTCTCCCAGCTCTTCGACGTGGTCCAGGGGGACATCTTCCTCGTGCGGCCCCAGGGCACGTTCGAGATCGGGGAGCCGCGGCTGACCCTGCTGGACGGGGGCGAGTCGTACATCCCGCTGCGGGACAGCTACGTGGACCAGTCCGTGCTCGTCTGGGTGCCGCGGCCGAGGCTGTGGTCCCGGCCCATCGAGGAGGCCACGCGGATCATCCGGCCGCCCGGGCTGCTGGCCATCATCCTCCCGGACGCGCTCCTCGCCCGCGACCCCACCCGCGCCTTCGAGGTCGGGGCGTTCATCGAAGGCGTCCGCGTCCGCCGCAGCGGCGGCCGCGTGACGGAGGTGCCGCTGGAGAAGGTCACCGCGGTCCTCGACGAGCGCTTCCACCACGTCGAGGTGGAGTCGGTCCCGGAACTGTCGTTCCACCTGCTGGTCGCGTGGGGGAAGAAGCGCCAGGCGGAGACCTGAATACCTCCCCGTCGCGTGCAACAAGGGTTAAGCTCGCCTCCGGCCTCCCTGCACGGGCATGCGGGTCGCCCTCCTCTCGTCCAAGGACGCGGTCACCCGCCGGTACGCGGCGGAGGCCGTCCGCACGGTCCGCGAGCGGTTCCCCGAGACCTCCCTCTCGGCGGACCTGGGCTCGCCGGCGCCGGACGCCCTCGTCGTCCTGGGCGACGACCGCTTCCTCCTGCGCGCCCTGCGCCGCGTCGGCTCGCAGACCGCGGTGCTGACCGTGGGCCACGGCTTCCTCGCGGAGGTCCCGCCCGAGCAGACGGCGTGGGCCGTGGAGGCCCTCCTCGAGGGCCGACACTGGATCGAGGAACGCCTCCGCCTCGAGGTGCGGATGGACGGGCGGCGGCTGCCGCCGGCGCTGAACGAGGCCGCCCTCAGCACGAGCCGCGGCGCCGGCTTCCTGCGGTACACCCTCGAGGTCGACGGGGAGAAGGTCTGGCAGGACTCCGGCGACGGCGTCATCGTGTGCACGCCGACCGGGTCCACGGGCTACGGCCTCTCCGCCGGCGGCCCCGTGGTCATGGAGAACGCGGAGGACATCGTCGTGGTCCCCGTCTGCTCGTCCACGGGAAAGCGGCCGCTCGTGCTGCCGGCGCGCAGCGTCGTCGCGATCACGGAGATCGAGTCGCGGCTGGGCCGGGACCTGGTGCTCGACGGCCAGGAGCGCATCCGCGTGCGGTCGAAGGGCTTCACGATCCAGGCGAGCGCGGACCCCGCGCGCTTCGTGCGCTTCGGGAAGGCGCGCTACCTCCAGGTGTTCGGCAAGCTCACGGCTCGGCAGCGCGCCGCGGACCTGCCCGCTCGGGCGGCGCCGTCCGTGCGGTTCCTGTACCGCCTCCTCGAGGACGAGGGGGCCATGACGGAGAAGCGCCTGATCTCGGAATCGAGGATGCCGGAGCGGACCGTGCGGAACGCCCTGTCGTACCTGGTCCGCGCCGGGCTCGCGAGGCGCGACCCGTCCCTGCGGGATGCGCGGGAGACCGTGTTCACGCTGCGCCGCTGACGCCGCCCTGGGAACGGCGGCGGAATTGGCCGCATGCCCCGGGGTCGGGAGGCCACCCTGGCCTCTCCCTCAAGCCTGATATACCCACCTCGAGTCCCCGCGCCGCGTGGCCGCCGGAACCGCGACGCGCACCGTGGAGGACGTCCTGCGAGAGACCGGGTTCACCCCGTTCCACCGGCGTGTCGTCCTGCTCACGGGGTTCGCCTGGACCTTCGTCGCGTTCGAGATCATCAACATCAGCTTCGTGCTGGGCAATGTCTTCAAGACGTTCGGGGTGGCACAGGACTCCCTGCTCTACTTCCTGATCAACTCGGCGACCCTCGGGGGCTCGTTCGTCGGTAGCCTGATCCTCGGGCGGCTCTCCGACACCCGCGGGCGCCGGATCATCTTCCTCGGGAGCATCCTCTGGTACTGCCTGTTCACCGCCATCACGGCGGCCTCCTGGGACCCGTGGAGCATGTTCACGTTCCGCGTGCTCGCGGGGATCGGCCTCGGCGGGATGCTCGTGGTGGATCCCTCCATCCTGTCCGAATTCCTCCCGCCCCAGTCCCGCGGACGGTTCATGGTCTTGCTGGATTTCTTCTGGCCCGTCGGCTTCCTGCTCGCCATCCTCTTCTGGTGGGTCTTCATCGTCCAGGGGGTGACCGTGGGCGGCATCGACAGCTGGCGCGTCCTGTTCGTGGTCGCGGCCTTCCCGGCGTTCATCGCCTTCCTCGCCCGCCTCACGATCCCCGAGTCCCCGTTCTACTATGCGCGGCACGGGCGGCTCAAGGAGGCCGCGGGGGTCCTCCAGCGCATCTCCGGGACGCCGGTGGATCCCGCCTCCCTGTCCCGGGAGCAGGCGGTGCCCCGGGCGCCCGTCTCCGCCCTCTTCGGCGGCCGCCTCGCCCGCCGGTCCGTCGTCACCCTCGTGGTATGGGCGGCGCTCAACTTCAGCTACTACGGGCTGTTCCTGGACCTGCCGTTCGCGCTCGGCACGTTCCAGAACGAGATCGCCACGGACGTCGGCCTGACCGCGCTCTTCTTCATCGTCTCAGCCGTGGCCCAGTTCCCGGGCTACCTCGCGTCGATGATCCTCGTGGAGCGCTGGGGCCGGAAGCGGACCCTCGCTCTCTTCCTCATCCTGGGGGGCGTCAGCGGCTTGGCCTTCGCCACGGCCACCGGGGTGCCGTTCCTGTTCGCCAGCCTGGCGTTCGTGAGCTTCTTCAACCTGGGCGCCTGGGGTGCGGTGTACGCGTACACGCCGGAGCTCTTCCCCACCCAGTACCGGGCCACGGGATTCGGCATGGGAGAGACCGTAGGGAAGCTCGTGTCGATCTTGGGGCCGATCCTCTTCGGGGCGATGTACGCGAGCACGGGCGGGGTCGTCGCCCCGCTCGCGGTGATCGCGGGCGTCATGGCCGCGGGCGGGCTCTTCCTGGCCGGCTTCGGCCCCGAGACGAAGGGCCAAGCCTTCGAGTAGCCGGACTGCGGCCCACCCACGCCCAAGCGAGGGCATCCTCCGGTCCCGGGTGCGGGGTCCAGCCTGCGCCCCGCACCGCAAAGGCTATCAGGCCCGCAAAGCCCATGCCAGGACAGCGAAGGCGGGGAGGAGCGATGGAATCCATAGTGAAGACGCGCGAAGTGGTGGAACGGTACCTGCACGGGCATGACGCCTCCGCCGTCGCGGAAGACGCCGTGTTCGTCGTGATGGCCAGCGGGCAGGAGGCGAAGGGCCGGGACGCGATCGAGAAGCTCCTGGACTACTTCTACGGGCAGGCCTTCACGGCGCAGTTCCGTCAGGAGGATCTCGTGGTGGGCGAGGGCAAGGCAGTCGTCGAGGGCGACTTCCACGGCGTTCAGAACCTGGAGTTCGCTGGGGTTCTGCCCTCGGGGAAAGAAGTGCACGTGCCGCTCGCGGTGAAGTACGACGTGCGCAACGGGGCCATCACCCGCGCGAACATCTACTTCGAGACGGACGCGCTCCGGACCGCGTGAGACGCACGGTCGCGGGGATGGGCAGCAAGGCAATAGGCCTCAATCCGCGGTATGTAGCGCGGCCCATCTGTCCGGTACAAAGCCTATAATCCTCCACGCCTTTGTCCGCGTGGAGGCGGCCCTGTTTGGGCCGTGCCCGAGCTACGATACCATGGCGAAGCGCTCTCCGAAGAAAGCCGCGAGGAAGGTGGCCGCGAGGAAGGGATTGACCGGGCCGAGGGTCGTCGTCGTGCCGCCGGGGCCGAAGTCCAAGGCCGCCCTGGAACGCAAGGAGAAGTTCATCACGAAGGGCTTGCGCGTCGGCCTGCCGATCGAGCTCACGCGCGCCGAAGGGCCGTTCGTGCAGGACGCGGACGGCAACGTGTACGTCGACCTGGGCGTGGGCATCGGCGTCCACAACGCCGGGCACCGCCCGCCCGCGGTCACGAGAGCCGCGAAGGCGCAGCTCGACAAGCTCACCCACATCTGCTACATGGTCGCGACGTACAAGCCGTACACGGACCTCGCGGAGGTCATGGCGGAGATCTGCCCGCCCGGGCTCACGCAGAGCCTGTTCCTGAACTCCGGCTCCGAGGCGGTCGAGAACGCGGTGAAGATCGCGCGGGCGTACACGAAGAAGCCCTGGATCGTCTCCTTCCGCACGGCCTTCCACGGGCGCACGCTCCTGGACATCTCCCTGACGGGCAAGGAGAAGCCGTACCGCGAGGGCTTCGGCCCCCTGATCCGCGAGGTCCTGATCCAGGACTACGCCTACCCGTACCGCGACCCCGAGGGCCGCTCCCCGGCGGAGTGCGCGAAGGCGCGGGTCGAGGAGATCGAGGCCGCGATCACGAAGCCCGAGGTCGAGGGCCAGGTGGGCATGCTCATCGCCGAGCCGGTGCAGGGCGAGGGCGGCATCATCGTCCCGCCGAAGGAGTTCTTCCCCCTCCTCCGCAAGCTGTGCGACGACCACGGCATCCTGCTCGTGGACGACGAGGTCCAGGCGGGCATGGGCCGCACGGGCACGTTCTGGGCGACGGAGCACTTCGGCGTGACGCCCGACCTGATCACGTCGGCCAAGGCACTCGGCGGCGGGCTGCCCCTGAGCGGCGTCTCCGGTCCCGCGGACCTCATGGACGTCCCCGTCCCGGGCTCCATCGGGGGGACCTTCGGCGGCAACCCCCTGGCGTGCGTCGCGGCCATCGCCAACCTGGACCTGATCCAGAAGAACTTGGCCAACGCCGCGGAGCTCGGCACGATGATCGAGAAGCGGTTCCGCGAGATGGCCGAGGACCACGTCTGGATCGGGGACATCCGCGGCCTCGGCGCGATGCGGGCCATCGAGCTCGTCAAGGACCGGAAGACGAAGGAACCGGCGAAGGACGAGGTCGGCGCGATCATCGCGGAGGCGCGCTCCCGCGGCGGGCTCTTCCTGTCCGCGGGGTGGTACGGGAACGTGATCCGGCTCCTCCCGCCGCTGAACATGCCCAAGGCGGCGCTGGCCGAGGGGCTGGACATCCTCGATGCGTCGTTCACGGCCGTGGAGAAGAAGGCCGCGTGAGCGCGGCCGCCTTCCCTTTTCGTCCCGCCGGTGCCCGAGGGATCACACGCTGGGCGGGATCGGGGCCTCTCCGTAGACGGCGGCCTGCGCGTTCACGGCCTGAAGCTTCACGCTGGGGGCCCGTGCCTTCTGGCGCCGCACTTCCTTGGCGACGGCGGCGAACGCGCTGTCCGCGACCTCGAGCGCCCACTCGATGTCCTCCTCCGTGTGCTCCGTGCAGACGAAGGCGCGTTCCGCAGCCTGCGGGATGCCGAACAGGACGTTGTTCCCGAGGGCGTGGATGAACCAGTTCCACCAGCGGCGCGTGTTCACGGTGAGCGTGTCGCGGAAGTCGCGGATCTCGTCCTTCGTCGTGAAGTACACGTTGCCGATGGAGCCGACGTACTCGACCCAGGCCGGGAGGCGCCGGTCGTCCGCGAGGTCCTGCAGGCCGCCGTACAGCTGGCGGCCCAGCGAGTTCACGTGGTCGTAGTACTCGGGGTGGGCCTCGAGGATCTGGAGGGCCTTCAGGCCCGCTGCGACGCTCACGGGGTGGCCGTTGTAGGTGCCCGCGTGGAACGTCCCCGAACGCCAGCCCTTCCCCGGCTCGAGGACCTCCATGATCTGCGCCTCGCCGCCGAAGCCCGCAAGCTGGAATCCGCCGCCCGCGATCTTGCCGAAGGTGACCATGTCGGGGCGGACGTCGTAGTATTCCGCGGCGCCGCCGTACGCAAGGCGGAAGCCCGTGAGCACCTCGTCGAAGATGAGGACGATGCCCAGCTTCCGCGTGAGCGCGCGGATCTTCTTCAGGTAGTTGTTCTTGGGCGCGATGACGCCGGGGCCGCAGAGGACCGGCTCGACGATGAACCCGCCGATCTCGTCCACGCCGTCCTCCAGGATCTCCGCGGTCGTGTCGAAGTCGTTGTAGGGGACCACGGCCATCGTCTCCGCGATGACCTTCGGGATGCCCTTCCCGTACATGACCGGCTTGTACCCGTTCATCCGCCGCGCGGTCTGCATGTCCATGTCGAGGCTCATCAGGGCGTAGTCATTGGCCCCGTGGTAGGCGCCCTCGATCTTCGCGATCTTGTCCTTGCCCGTGTAGGCGCGGGCGACGCGCATCGCGTGCATCGTCGCCTCGGTCCCGCTGTTCGCGAGGCGCACGTTCTTCATCCACGGCATCGCCTTCTGGATCTGCTGGATGTACTGCGGGAAGAGCTCCGTCGTGATGCCCAGCATGGAGCCGGACTCGAGCTGCTTGATGACCTCGAGGGCGATGTCGCGGTTGTTGTGGCCCAGGAACAACGCGCCGAAGCCCATCATGAAGTCGAGGATCTTGTTGCCGTCCACGTCGTAGATGTAGCCGCCGTCCCCGTAGTCGGCGAAGAACGGGTGGGGCCGGAAGAACCGGATGTTGCTCTCCACGCCTCCAGGCGAGAGCTTCGCGGCACGCTTCCAGAGCTGGGCGCTCTTCTTGTGCCTCGTGAGGTACTTCCGACTGAACTTCTGGGACGGCAAGGGACCACCTCCCGGGCGAAGCACGCTCGATCGACGACCGAGCGCGGGATCTTGCGAGGCGTCGACGGCCACCTTCGTTTGGCCGTGACTCCCCGCAGAACCCCAGTCGCCTGGGCAGACACGGATGGTTTGGAAACTATGAATAGGTTTCGCACTTAGGCGCGGGTTCATATATCCAAAGTAAATGGGCATGAAATTATATGTCCGAGCTAAATCATGTGTCTGACACTTGTCATGCGCCCCGCTTATAACCTGCCTTATAAGGTTCATAAAGGGCACGTACAAAGAGATTCACGGGAGCCCAGAAGGGCAGGTGGTGTCCACGGCGTCGTTTCCGCTCGAATGTACAACTCTGTGCGTGACGTCCCGGCGCGGGGCCCGGGGTCCGCGTCCGCCGCAAAAGATGCGTGGGGCAGGATTTGAACCTGCGAACCCCTACGGGACAGGATCCTGAGCCCTGCGCCTTTGACCAAGCTTGGCAACCCACGCACGCGTCGGTGCCTCGGCGAATCTGCGGCGTCGTAATAAAGTTGCGGGGGCCGCCCGCCGCCGGCCTTCCGGAGATAACTCCTTATTCGCGGACCCCGCATGGGTGCGGCATGTTCCAGAAGCGCGAAGTGCGGTTCGCCCCCAACGCCAAGCCGGCCGACCTGTGGCCGAAGGTGTGGGACTGGTGGGGCCGCCAGGGGTTCCAGCTCTCCCAGTCCGGCCCGTACTCGATGCACGGGACGTCGTTCTACAGCCGCATCGGCCTCCGGCGCGAGATGTGGCTCGTCCTCTCCGACGCGCCGAACGGGGCGAACGCCGACCTTTCCCTGAACGCCCAGATCACGGACGAGGGGCTCATCGCGGGGGCCGTCTCCGCGGTCCTCTTCTGGCCCGTGGCCGTGGTCGGCGGCGCGGTGTCCTACTCCGACTACGAGACGGACTCGACCAACCTCATGATGGCGTTCTGGCAGTTCCTGAACGCCGCCTCCGCGCCCGCAGGCACGCCGCATCCTCCCGGCCCGGAGGTGCCCGCGCGCTGCGCGGGGTGCGGCGCCGGGCTGCTGCCGGACTGGAAGATCTGCCCGTACTGCGGCAAGGCGAAATCGGGGCCCGCGTGAGCGTCCCGCGACTCTTCATCGCGCGCGCTTCATGATCTTCATCCAGCCGCTGTACTCGTAGACCTGCAGGCGGCGCTTCGCGAGGGCGTCGCGGAAGTCGTCCCACGTGATGACCTCGAGGCGGTTGTTCCGCCCCTTCGTGAACTGGATGCCGTCCGTGCCCTTGATCCGGCCCGGTTTCAGCCCCTTCTTCTTCGCCTTCTCGATCGCGGACTCGACGCTGATGGGCTCCATGACCATGGGGATCCCTCTGGTTCCCGGCGAGACCCTATGGGGTCGTCCATTCCGAGGTTCCTATATAATGATATCCTTATAAAATCCGCCATGTGTGCGCGGGAGGATTCGCGAAGGGCTTTCTATCCGCGCACCGCTGGGGGGCGGGATGGCCCGTTTCGGCTCTTCCGGAATCCGCGGCCTCGCCAACGTCGAGGTCACGCCGGAGCTCGCGCTCCGCGTCGGTAAGATCGTCGGTGAACTCTACAATTCCGCGGTGGTCGGTCGCGATCCGCGCACCACGGGGCCGATGCTCGTGTCCGCGTTCGTCGCGGGGGTCCTCTCCGCCGGCGGGGACGCGATCGAGGCGGGCTTGGTCTCCACGCCCACCCTTGCGCGCGGTGCCGCGGACTACGGCTGCGGTGCCATGATCACGGCGTCCCATAACCCGGCACCCTACAACGGGATCAAGCTCTGGAACCCGGACGGCATGGCGTTCGACGAATCGCAGCAGGCGGAGATCGAAGCCGCGCTCGACGCGGGCCGGTACCGTTCGGCCGCCTGGGACGGCGTGGGCCGCGTCTCGTCGCGGACGGACCTCGTCGCGGAGCACATCGACTCCATCCTCTCCGAGGTCGGCGAGGCGAAGCTGCGCGTGGTGGTCGACTGCGCCTGCGGCGCCACCACGACGATCACGCCGTTCCTGCTGCGGCAGATGGGCTGCGACGTCGTCGGGATCAACGCCCAGCCCGACGGCCACTTCCCGGGGCGGGAACCCGAGCCCACGGAGGCCAACCTGGCCCTCCTGAAGGCCACCGTGCGGAGCGTCGGGGCGGACCTCGGGATCGCCCACGACGGCGACGGGGACCGCATGGTCGCGGTGGACCGCGACGGCACGTTCGTCGGCGGCGACACGCTCCTCGCCCTCTTCGCGAAGCGCGAGGTGCGGAGCGGGCTCGTCGTCCCGGTGGACGCCTCGATGGTCGTCGAGGACCTCCTGCCGAAGGCGAGGGTGTACCGCACGCGCGTCGGCGACGTGTACGTCGCGAGCGAGCTGAAGCGACGCGGCGCGGACTTCGGCGGCGAGCCCTCCGGAACCTGGATCTTCCCGAGGGTCAGCCTGTGCCCCGACGGCGTCTACGCCGCCGCGAGGCTGGTGAAGATGGCCTCCGAGGAGTCGCTGTCCGAGGCGGTCCGCGCCATCCCGCGGTACCCGACGATCCGCGGGGCGTTCGCGTACGACCCGTCCCGCCGCGCGGCGATCGAGGCGAAGCTCGACGCGGCCCTCCGCGGCCTGGGCCGGGACGTGAGCCGCGTGGACGGCTGGCGCCTCCAGTGGGAGGACGGGTGGGCTCTCGTCCGGCTCTCCGGTACGGAACCCAAGATCCGCGTCCTGGCGGAGTCGCGGGACGAGGCCAGGGCAAAGGCGATATACGCCACGGTCCTATCGAGCGCGCAGGGCGCGGCCACATGAAGGCGGTCATTCTCGCGGCCGGCGAGGGCACGCGGATGCGGCCCCTGACCGCGAACCTCCCCAAGCCGCTCCTGCCCGTGGCGGGCAAGCCCTTCCTCCGCCACACGCTCGAGGCCGTGCTCCATGCCGGCGTGCGCGAGGTGACGGTCCTCATCGGCTGGCAGGGCCACCGGATCCGCGAGAGTTTCGGCCGGGGCGAGGACCTCGGCCTCTCGATCGACTATGAGGAGCAGTCGGAGCGCCTCGGGACGGCGCATGCGATCGGCCAGCTCCGTCGCCATGTGGACGGTCCCTTCCTCAGCATCAATGGCGACGTCGTCGTCTCGGGGGACGCGCTCCGGGGCCTCGTGGCCCACCAGGCGCGGGTGGGTGGGACCGTCATGGCCCTGGCGGAGGTGCCCGACCCCCGCCCCTTCGGCGTCGTGGAGATGGAGGGAGACCGGATCAAGGCCATCGAGGAGAAGCCGCGGGCGCCCAAGTCGCGGCTCATCAACGCGGGCGTCTATATCTTCGACCCCGGGATCTTCCCGCTGATCGACTCGACCCCGAAGTCGCCCCGCGGCGAGTACGAGATCACCGACACGATCCGCATGCTCGTGGCGAAGGAGGAGGTGCACGGCTTCCGGCTGCCCGGGGAGTGGCTCGACGTCGGGCGGCCGTGGGACCTGCTCCGGGCGAACGCCGCGCTGCTCGCGCCGCTCAAGGGCGCCGTGCGCGGCACCGTCGACGCGGGCGCGACCCTCGTCGGCGAGGTCCTCGTGGAGGAGGGCGCGCACCTCCGGCCGGGCTCGCATGTCGAGGGCCCGACGATCATCGGGGCGGGAGCGGACATCGGCCCGAACTGTTCCATCCGTCCGTCGACGTCCGTGGGGCCGGGGGCGAAGGTCGGCAACGCGTGCGAAGTCAAGAACAGCATCCTCATGGAGGGGACCCACGTCCCCCATCAGAACTACGTCGGCGACAGCATCCTCGGGGAGAGGTGCAACCTCGGGGCCGGGACCAAGGTGGCGAACCTGCGGCTCGACGAGGCGAACGTCCGCGTGATGTGGCACGGCACGGAGGTGGACACGGGCCTCCGCAAGCTCGGCGTCATCATGGGGGACGACGTGAAGGTGGGGATCAACGCCTCCATCGACGCGGGCACGATCATCGGAGAGGGCACGTTCATCGGTCCCGGTGCCGCGGCGCGGGGCAACATCGCGCCCCGGAGCCGCATGTTCTGAGGTGGGCGCACGCGCATCGTGCAGGTCAGCCCGTGGTTCTACCCCCACCTGGGCGGCGTGGAGAGCCACGTGATGGACGTCTCCCGCGAGCTCGCGGCCCGCGGGCACGACGTCACCGTGGTCACGACCCGCCACACGTCCTCGGCCGCCGAGCGTGAGACGATGGACGGCTTCGAGATCGTCCGGGTGAAGCCCGCGACGGTCGTCCTGCGGACGCCGATCGCGCCGCGGATCCGCGCCGTCCTGCGCGGTCTGTCGGCGGACGTGGTCCACGCCCACATGCCGCCGCCCCTGAGCGCGCACTACGCCGCGGACGTCAGCGAAGACCGCGGGTTCCCCCTCGTGGTCACCTACCATTGCGACGTCGAGCTCCCGTCCCCGCTGGGCTCGCTGCTCGAGGCCCTCTACCGCCGCAGCCTCGGCGCGTCGACCCTGGAGCGCGCCGCGGAAGTCATCGTCACGACGCGGACGTACGCGGCCACGAGCCGCGCGGTCTGGAGGCACAACCCGGTCGTCATTCCGAACGCGGTCGACGAGCGCCGTTTCCATCCGGACATCGACGGCATGGCGGTGCGGCGGAGGCTCAAGATCCCCGCGGACCGCCCCGTCGCCCTGCTCGTGGGCCGCATCGTGCCCCACAAGGGCGTGGAGCATTTCATCGAGGCCGCGCGGCACCTCCCGGGCGCCCAGTTGCTCATCGCGGGAGAGGGATCGTCCCTCGAGGCGATGGAGGAGTTCGCCGACACCCTCGGCGTCAAGGACCGCGTGCGCTTCCTCGGCCGCATCTCCCAGGGCGACCTCCCGAAGGTCTACGCGGCCTGCGACGTGTTCGTGCTGCCGAGCGTGTCGCGGCTCGAGGCGTTCGGGATCGTCGCCCTGGAGGCCATGGCGACCGGGAAGCCCGTGGTCGTGGCGGACATCCCCGGGGTGCGCGAGGTCATCGAGGACGGCCGGGAGGGGCTGCTCGCCGACCCGGTGAACCCGCAGGACCTCGCGGAGAAGATGCGACGCCTCCTCGGGGACCCGGACCTCCGTCGGGAGATGGGTCGCCGGGGCCGGGAAAAGGTCCTCGCGGAGTTCACGATCGAGAAGGTCACGGACGCCATCCTGCGCGTCTACGAGGGGGCCCTCAGGGAGCGGCGTCCTACAGCACGACCGTGAGAGGGATGCGCTCCCCCTTGTTCGTCCACGCCGCCCATGTGTCCTCGTTGTACGGGTAGCCGGTGATGATGTGGAGGCCGCTGAAGTTGCTGAACAGGTGCCGGTCCTCCTCGGAGGGGCGGTAGACGCCGCTGGGGTGGGAGTGCACCGTGCCGACGACGTGCATGTTCGGCGGGAGCAGCCAGGTCTGGAAGATCGCGTGGCGCCGCCCCATGACCGTGCCTGGGATCATCACGAGCTCGTCGATCACGCCCTCCTCGGCCCGGAGGAACGCGCCGAACTCGTTGGGGTACATGTCCCGGGACGCCTCCAGGATCATTCGCAGGCACTTCCGCGTGATGCCCTCGGGTCGCTTCGCCATGCCCCTCACTGCCGGGAGATCTTCTCCTCGAACCGCCGGTAGAAGTCGTCGCGGAACCGGATGAACCGCGCGGGCCGCTCCGACGCCGTCACCGCGACCTCCTCCGTGCCCTTCAGGTGCGTCTCCCGCTGCCCGTCCATCACGAGGAGGCACTCCTTCGGCTTCACGAGGGTCACGCGGACCGTGCTCGCCGCCGGGAAGACGTGCGGGCGGCAGGACGGCTTGAAGGGCGCGATGGTGCCGAAGACGATCCCCGGGACCCTCGGGTCCACGATGGGGCCGCCGACGGACATCGAGTACGACGTCGACCCGGTCGGGGTCGCGAGGATCACCGCGTCCGCGCGCACGCGCGTCACCACGGCGTCGTCCAGGCGGATCTCGAAGTGGCGGATCTTCGCCACGTTCGCGGTGTGCACGACAGCCTCGTTCAGGCAGTCGGAGAGGCGCTCGCCGTCGGCCGTGACCTTGAGCCGCATCCGCTCCTCGACCTTGTAGTCCTTCCGGACGATGCGGCCGAGGAACGTCTCGAGCTCGCTCGCGTAGACCTCCGCGAGGAAGCCGAGGGAGCCAGAGTTGATGCCCAGGACCTCGCCGTCCGCGAGCTGGAGGGCCCGCAGGATCGTGCCGTCCCCGCCCACGGCAAGGAGGACGTCCGCCTTCATGTCGGTCAGGGGCACGCCCGCGCGGCCGAGGTCCTTCGCGATCTCCGTCTCCAGCTGGACGTCGTGCGCGGGCTCCAGGAGCCTCAGGATGCGCCTCGTCGCGTCGAGGGAATCGGGGATGTGGGGGTTCGCCGTGATGCCGAACTTCATCGGATCGCCTCCCAGCCCCTGTGGTCGCCCACGGCGACGAGGTCCGTGTGGGCGTCCGCGGTGAGGGGAATGTCCAGGTCGCGCCCGCGGAGGTCGAGGACCTCGCCCCCGGCCTCGCGGACGAGGAGCGTGCCCGCCGCGATGTCGCAGGCGCGGAGCTTGAGCCGCTCCTCGCGGCTGTGCATGTAGTAGACGTCCGCGGCGCCGCGGGCCACGAGGCACAGGTCGAGGGACGCCGCCCCGAGGTTCCGCACGCGCCGGGCCTTCGCGGCCACCTGCGCGGCGTCCGCCTCGGCGTTCGTGCCCAAGTACACGCTGACGAGCACGTCCTTCGGGTCGAAGGCCTTCGTGTGGATCGGGCGCCCGTTCAACTCGGCCCCCTTCCCCTTTTCCGCGTAGTACGCCGCCCCGCTCACGAGGTCGAGGACGAGCCCCGCCTCGATGTCGGCGAGGCGCGAGTGGCCCACCGCCAGGGAGACGGAGTACGCGGGCACGCCGCGCAGGGCGTTGTGGGTGCCGTCGACCGGGTCGAGCACGAGGAGACCGTCCCCGTGCCGGTCGACGAGTCCCGCCTCCTCGCTGAGCACGTCGAGGCGGACTCCCTTCTCGTCCAGCCGCTCCAGGATCGCCGCCTCCGCGGCGCGATCGATCCGCGTGCTCGGGGCGCCGTCGGCGCCCCGGCCGAGGACCTCCGCAGGGTCGCCCTGCAAGGTGTCCACCGCGCGCCGGGCCGCCTTCGCCAGGTCGAGGAGGACGTCCTTCACGGCCCGCGCTACCTCTTGGACCCTAATAGAATTATTGCAGGGCGCCTTCAGGGGACCACCAGGCCCCCCCGGGGCCGTCTCCCCTGGTCGAGCAATGCTTATATAGAAGTCCCAACATAGACTTGAGCCCCGGACATCGGTCCGTGGGTTTCGGAGGCAGTAAACCATGATGCCAACAACGGGAGGCACCCCAATCTTTGTCCTGAAGGAAGGGACCCGCCGCGATCGGGGGAAGGGAGCGCAGTTCAACAACATCGCGGCCGCGAAGGCCGTGGCGGATGCGGTGCGATCGACCCTCGGTCCGCGGGGCATGGACAAGATGCTCGTGGACAGCCTCGGGGACGTCGTCATCACGAACGACGGCGTGACGATCCTCAAGGAGATCGACATCGAGCACCCGGCCGCCAAGATGCTCGTCGAGGTCGCGAAGACCCAGGACGAGGAGGCCGGCGACGGCACCACGACCGCGGTCATCCTCGCGGGCGAGTTGCTGAAGCGGGCCGAAGACCTGATCGACCAGAACATCCACCCGACGGTCATCGCCTCGGGCTACCGCCTCGCGAGCGAGAAGGCCCACGAGATCCTCGAGAAGGTCGCCACGAAGATCTCCGTGAAGGACGTCGAGACGTTGAAGAAGGTCGCGATGACCTCGATGTCCTCGAAGTCCGCCAGCGGCCACAAGGAGCTCCTCGCGGACATCTCCGTGAAGGCCGTCTCCACGGTCGCGGAGCAGCGCGCGGACGACTCCTACTTCGTGGACGACGACAACATCCAGATCGTCAAGAAGCAGGGTGGCTCCATCGCGGACACGGAGCTCGTGGACGGCATCATCGTGGACAAGGAGCGCGTGCACCCCGGCATGCCCGCCCAGGTCGACAACGCGAAGATCGCCCTCGTCGACGCGGCCCTCGAGGTCAAGAAGACCGAGATCGACGCGAAGATTGAGATCACGGACCCCACGCAGCTCCAGGCATTCCTGACCGAAGAGGAAGACATGCTGAAGCGCATGGTCGAGACGGTCAAGAAGAGCGGCGCCACGCTCCTCTTCAGCCAGAAGGGCATCGACGACCTCGCCCAGCACTACCTCGCGAAGAACGGGATCTACGCGGTCCGCCGAGTGAAGAAGTCCGACATGGAGAAGCTCGCGAAGGCCACGGGCGGCAAGATCGTCACGAAGCTCGACGAGCTCTCGAAGGACGACCTCGGCAACGCCAAGCTCGTCTACGAGAAGAAGATCGGCGACGACTCCATGACCTTCGTCACGGGCTGCAAGAACCCGAAGGCCGTGTCCATCCTCATCCGCGGCGGCACGGAGCACGTCGTGGACGAGGTCGAGCGGACCCTCGAGGACTCCACGAGCGTGGTGGCCGTCGCCATCGAGGACGGCAAGGTCGTGACCGGCGGCGGCTCGAGCGCGATGGAGATTGCCCTCGCCCTGCGCGATCACGCCTCCACAATCGGCGGGCGCGAGCAGATCGCGATCGAGGCCTTCGCGGACGCCATGGAATCCGTGCCGCGCACCCTCTCGGAGAACGCTGGGCTGGACCCCATCGACATGCTGATCGAGCTCCGGAAGGAGCATAAGAAGGGCAACAAGCACGCCGGTGTGAACGTCTTCACCGGGAAGGTCACGGACATGAAGAAGGAGAACGTGATCGAGCCCATCCGCGTCGGGAGCCAGGCCATCAGCTCCGCGACGGACGCCGCCGTCATGGTCCTGCGGATCGATGATGTCATCGCCTCCAAGACTGGCGGCGCGCCCGGCGGCAAGGGCCCCGGAGCCGGCGGCGACGAGGAAGGCGGAGCCGGAGAAGAGTTCTGAGGGGCCCGATCGGGAGGCCCCCCCGGCCCCCGGAGGTCTCCATGGACCACGACACGGACGCGGACCCAGACCCGGTCCCGGACGCCGTGGACCGCCTTCTGCGACGGTCCCGGGGCGTGAGGTCGCTGCCCGGTCCGCGGTCCCCCCTCTTTCCTCCCGCGCTCGGCGGACCGTCGCCGACGGTCGAGGAGGCCGCGGAACGGGTCCCGGCCGCGGAGGTGTCTGCGTCCCCCGGCCACGTGTTCGTCACGGTCGAGCTGCCCGGCGCGGTGAAGGACGCGATCGAGGTCGAGGCCACGGAACGCACGCTCGATGTGCGGGCGCCGAGGAGCCGCGGGGCCGTCTACCGGCTGGCCGTCGACCTGCCCGTGCCTGTGCGGCCGGAATCCGCAAAGGCGACATTCCGCAACGGCGTACTCGATGTCATGCTCGAACGGGCCGGAGGTGATCCCCAATGACGGATGAACCCGCCAAGCCCAAGAAGGCCCCGGAGGCCGAGCCGGCCCCCGAGGCGCCGGAACCCGCGGTCGCCCCGGGGGCGCCGCCCGCGCCGCCGGCGGCGGAGGTCTCCGAGCTCGAGGCCGAGCGCAAGAGGAACGAGGAGCTCCTCAGCCGGGTGAAATACCTGCAGGCCGACTTCGAGAACTACCGGAAGCGCGTTTCGCGGGAGACCGAGGCGGTCCTCAAGCTCGCGAACGAGGCCCTCCTCGTCCGCCTGATCCCGGTCCTCGACGACTTCGACGCCGCGCTCGCCCACCTGGACGGCGAAGCCTCCAAGGGCGTCCGGATGGTCCACGAGAACCTGATGAGGGCCCTCACCGCGGCGGGCCTCGAGGAGATCCCCGCGGAGGGCGTCGCCTTCGATCCGTACGTGCACGACTGCGTCCAGCGGGTCCCGGACCCCGAACTCGAAGAGGGCACGGTCAAGGAGGTCGTGCGGAAGGGATACCGCCTGCCGGACCGCATCCTGCGTCCCGCTCAAGTCATCGTCGTCAAGAACAGAGGTGAGAACAATGCCTAAGATCATCGGAATCGACCTCGGAACCACGAACTCCGAGGCCGCGTACATGGAAGCTGGAACGCCCAAGATCATCCCGAGCGCCGAGGGGAGCGCCTACGGCGGCAAGATGTTCCCGTCCGTCGTCGCGTTCACGAAGGACGGGATCCTCGTCGGCGAGCCGGCGAAGCGGCAGGCCGTCCTCAACCCGGACAAGACGATCATGCAGATCAAGCGGAAGATGGGGACGGACTACAAGGTCCGCGTCGAGGGGAAGGACTACTCGCCCCAGGAGATCTCCGCGATGATCCTCCGCAAGATCCGGACGGACGCGGAGGCGTTCCTCGGCGAGAAGGTCACCCAGGCCGTCATCACCGTGCCGGCGTACTTCAACGACAACCAGCGCCAAGCCACCAAGGACGCCGGGAAGATCGCGGGCCTCGAGGTCCTGCGTCTCGTGAACGAGCCGACCGCCGCCGCCCTGGCCTACGGGCTGGACAAGAAGGGCGAGGGCAAGATCGCGGTCCTCGACCTCGGCGGCGGCACCTTCGACGTCACGCTCATGGAGATGGGAGAGGGCGTCTTCGAGGTCACCGCCACGTCGGGCGACACGGCCCTCGGCGGCATGGACATGGACAACGCGGTCATCCAGTGGCTCGTCTCCGAGTTCCCCTCGGAGCAGGGCGTGGACCTCTCCGCCGACAATCAGGCCATGCAGCGCCTCCGCGACGCCGCGGAGAAGGCGAAGATCGAGCTCACGAGCTCCGTCGAGACGACGATCAACCTGCCGTTCATCGCCCAGAGGGCCGGCCAGCCGGTCCACCTGGAGAAGAAGCTGAGCCGCTCCAAGCTCGAGCAGCTCATCGAGCCCGTCCTCGCGCGCCTCGAGTCCCCGATCCGCCAGGCGTTCCGCGACGCGAAGTGGCAGTTCTCCGACGTGAACCACGTCATCCTCGTCGGCGGGCCGACGCGCATGCCGGTCGTCCGGGAGCGGTTCGAGCGCATCCTCGGCCGCCCCGCGGAGCGGACCGTCGACCCGATGCAGTGCGTCGCCCTCGGCGCTGCCATCCAGGGCGCGGTCCTGAGCGGCGACGTGAAGGACATCGTCCTCTTGGACGTCACGCCCCTGAGCCTCGGCGTCGAGACCCAAGGCGGGGTGTTCCACAAGCTGATCGAGCGGAACACCACGATCCCCACGAAGAAGAGCGACATCTTCACGACGGCCGCGGACGGCCAGACGATCGTCGAGGTCCACGTGCTGCAGGGCGAGCGGTCCATGGCCGCGGACAACATCAGCCTGGGCAAGTTCTACCTGCAGGGCATCCCGCCGGCCCCGCGGCACATGCCCCAGATCGAGGTCACCTTCGACATCGACGCGAACGGCATCCTGAACGTCTCCGCGACGGACAAGGCCACGGGGAAGAGCGAGAAGCTGACGATCATGGCCCCGCAGCGGATGGACCCGTCCAAGATCGACCAGGCCATCCGCGACGCCCAGTCCCATGCCGAGGACGACCGCCGGCGACGCGAGCTCGTCGAGACGCGCAACGCCGGCGACGCCCTCGTCTACGCCACCGAGAAGCTGCTCAAGGAGCAGGGCGCGAACATCTCCGAGGGCACGAAGAAGGAGGTCGAGGAGAAGGTCGAGGCCCTGAAGAAGGCCCTGACCTCGGACGACCTCTCCGTGATCCGCAAGGCCGTCGAGGACCTGAACACCGCGGCCCAGAAGATCGGCGCCGAGATGTACGGGAAGGGCGGCTCCGCGGCGCCGCCGCCGCCCGCGGGTGGCGCCGGCGGCGCGGAGGGCTCCGGCAACCCGGGCGACCCCGGGGTCGTGGACGCGGACTTCGAGGACGTGGACAAGAAGTGAAGTAGCGGCGTCGTATGAGGACGGACGAGCAGCGCATGGCCGGACCGGACTACTACGAGGTCCTCGGCGTCCCGCGAGGGGCGTCGAAGGACGAGATCAAGCGAGCCTACCGCAGGCTCGCGAAGAAGTACCACCCGGACCTGAACAAGGACGACCCGAAGGCGGCCGAGGAGAAGTTCAAGGAGGTCTCCGAGGCCTACGAGGTCCTCGCGGACGACGAGAAGCGGCGCATCTACGACCAGTTCGGGGCCGAGGGCCTCAAGCAGCAGGTCTGGGGCGGGCAGGGCTTCGACTGGAGCCGCTTCACCCACGCCGCGGACGTGGAGGACATCTTCGGCCGCGACTTCTTCGACGCCTTCTTCCGCCAGACCGGGTTCGGCGGCGGCCTCTTCGAGCAGCTCTTCGGCGGCGGCATGGGCGTCCGGCGCGGTCCCGCGTCCGGACGGTCGCTGCGCGTGGACGCCGAGGTCCGCCTCGAGGACCTCCTCCAGGACACGCGGAAGGAGGTCACCCTCCGCGCCCCCCATCCCTGCCCCGCCTGCCAGGGCAGCGGGGCCGAGGGCGGCAAGCTCGTGACCTGCCCGACCTGCAAGGGCCGCGTCCAGGTGAGTTCCTCCCAGCGGCGCGGGTACAGCCAGTTCGTCACGATCGCGCCCTGCCCGAGATGCGGGGGCCGCGGCCAGTGGCCCGAGACCCCCTGCCGGCGCTGCGAGGGCTCCGGCCGCATCACGGACACGCAGACGCTCGCCGTCGAGATCCCCGCGGGGGCCCCGGACGGCCTCCAGCTCCGCGTGCCCGGCCGCGGCGAGGCGGGGGCGCCCGGCGGCCGGCCCGGCGACCTGTACGTCGTCGTGCACGTCGCGCCCCACCCCACGTTCGAGCGGGACGACCAGGACGTGCTCATGACCCTCCCCGTCACTTACCCGCAGGCCGTCCTCGGCGCCGACGTGGAGATCCCGACGCTGGACGGCACCGCGCGCCTCCACATCCCGCCGGGGACCCAGTCCCACTCCATCCTCCGGCTGCGCGGCAAGGGGCTGCCGGCGCTCCGGGGCGGGGGTCGCGGGGACCAGCTCGTCCGCGTCGTCGTCACGACGCCGGACAAGGTGTCCGCCGAAGAGCGGAAGCTCCTGGAGCGGCTCGCGGAACTCCAGGGGGACGCGAGCGTCCGCCGGAGGGCCTTCGACCGGTTTCGAGGGTCCTAGGGGAACGGAAGGCCGGACAGGTACGAAACCAGTTTGATGATGCCGTAGAAGGCGACCAGGGCGCCCACCACGGTCAGAATCGCGAGTGCGTCCCGGAGTAACAAGCCCTTCGCGTCGAGATCGGGTGTCGCCTGCGCCTGGGGCGCGGGCGGTACCTGAGAGGTGTTGGCCTGCACGGTCGTCTCCGAACGGTCGGATGGGGCCGGTCTATATGAATCGCTTCCGGCGTGATTGTCAGAGGTGTGAATCATTCCTGGTAACACGCCCCGTCCGAGGCGCGGTCGGCCAAGGATTATCTCGTCCCGTTCCGTTCGCGCGCCGGTGCGAAAGGTCCTCGGGATCCTGACGGAAGACTTCCGCCTCTACCACGACGTGGTCGCGGCGCTGCGGGCCCGGGGCCTCCCGTTCGTCACCCTCTCCTTCTCGCGGCGCATTCCCGAGAATGTCGGGGCGATCCTGACGTCCTCCGCCGAGGCCGCCCGCATCCACTCCCCCCACGTCGTCGTCGTGGACGACGTGGAGAACGCAATCGCAAAGGCCGTTCAGGTCTCGAAGGGCAAGACCGAGTGGCACGAGCTGCTGATCGGTGTCGACCCCGGGCGCGAGCCCGGCGTAGCCGTCCTCGGCGACGGCGACGTGCTGGACACGCGCCTGGCGTCCAGCCCCGAGGCCGTGCGCGACCAGGTGCGGACGGCTGTACAAATGTTCCCCGCGCGGCAGGTGCGCGTCCGCGTGGGCCACGGCGACCCGACGAACCGCAACCGCATCCTGAACTCCCTCGCCGCGGACCGCCTCCGCGTCGAGATCGTGGACGAGGCCGGCACGACCCACCGGTCCCCGCAGCCAGACCTGGACGCGGCCGTGGACATTGCCCGCACGCCCGGGGTGCGCGTCGAACCCCCGTTCGAGGTCCGCCCCACGCCCGGCGAGGTGCGGGAAATCCAGCGGCGGTCCCGCCTCCAGAGCGGAGGCCGGGTCACCATCTCGGCGGAGCTGGCGGACGCCGTCGCGCGCGGGGAAATCACCCTGGACGCGGCGATCGACCGCCAGGTGCGCCACGGACGCCGCTCAGAGCATTGAGGCGTAGCGCGCCTCGAGCTCCTTCCGCTTGCGGAAGTACATCTCCTCGGCGATCCGGCCCGCCGCGAGCGCACCCTCGAGGGATTCCAGCTCCCGATCGTAGTCCGCGCGGAACGACGCCGAGTACTCCTTGACCACGCGCTCCAGGAGGTCGAGGAGGTCGCGGCCCCGCTGGGTGACCTGGTAGACGATCCGCGGACGGCCGTTCGGCGGGAAGACCGCGGCGCGGTCCACGAGCCCCCACTGGAACAGCTCGAGGAGCTGCTTGTCCACCGAGGTCCTCCGGATCTTGAGCTTCTTCGCGAGGTCCTCGGGGTGGTCGAAGCCCTGCTGGAGGAGTCGGAGGATCTGCCGCCGGGTCTCCGAGGAGGCGACCCGCACGAGTTCCAGGGGCTCGGGCATCGTCCCTGCGGCGACGCCCCTTGGGCTACTTCAAAGTTCTTCTGCTCTGTCTCGTGAGGTTTCTCCTTCCAGGGAGAAGATGTTGCCTGGGAGGCTTGGGATGTTATTTTTCTCCGCGAGGCTTGCACAAATAAACGGCCGTGGCTGTCTCTCCACATGTACCAAGCCAAGACGACCGGATTCCTGGAGTCGCTCATGAACGCCCTGTCCCTTCGGACCTCGCGCGGGTCGTCCGTCACTCGACGGGCCCGGTCCCTGCCGCAGCGTCGCGAAGCGGCCGTCCGGCCCACGGGGCGGGACGCGTTCGTGGGGCTCACGGGAAAGGAAATGTATATCGAGGCGGCCTGGCTTTCGCGGTGGAACCGATGAGGCGCAAGGAGATCCTGCAGAGGCTCGAGGAGCGGCTGGCCCGGGGTGAGATCTCGGAGAAGACGTACCTCGACATCAAGGCGCGCTACGAGGCGGAGCCCGAGGAACCGGTTGCGGAGCCATCCGCGGAAGCGGGTTCCGTGGGCCCGTCCGTCGAGGAGAGCGTCGCGCGCGCGACCTCGGTGGCGCAGCGGGCGGCCGAGGAGGCCGGCCGGACCGTACAGGAGGCCATGCAACAGGTGACGGAATCCCTGGGCGCCGCGGACTTCGCGGGCGTTGGCGTCCGGCTGAGCGAGGAGGCCATCCGCATCACCGGATCGGGCACCGTCTCCGGCAACCCCGTGAAGACGCAGGAGTTCAAGGCCGCGGGGAGCGCGCGCGTCCAGGGGGGCCTCGTGGCGGACCGCGTCCGCGTCTCCGGCTCCTGCTCCTTCGAGGGCGACGTGAAGACGGACCAGTTCAAGTCCGCCGGCTCCGTCCGCGTCGCGGGCGGCCTCACGGCCGACCAGGTCGACGCGAGCGGCTCGGTCGTCGTCGAGCAGGACCTGAAGGCGGACGACGTGGCCGCGAGCGGATCGTTCCGCGTCGGGGGGACGACGACCTGCGACCGCTTCCATTCCGCGGGGGCCGTGCGGCTCGAGGGCGGGCTCAAGGCCGACGAGGTCGACATCGAGCTCGCGGGCGATTCGCTCGCGAAGTCGATCGAGGCGGACCACGTCGAGGTGCGGGAACGCGGCGGGTTCGGCGTCTTCCGCGGCCGGGGCGAGCTGACGGCGGAGCGGATTCAGGGGGACGAGGTCCTCCTCGAAAGCACGGTCGCGGAGTTCGTGCACGGCGACCGCGTGCGCATCGGACCACACTGCCGCATCGGGGTCGTCGAGGCGAAGGACCTCGTCGTCCACCAGTCGAGCGAGGTGCGCGAGCGGCGCGTCCCGGGGGTCGAGGGCGGCGCGGAGAGCGCACCGCACGCTTGACGATAATTGCGGACAGGTTGTGTCACATCATCGGGATATGGGACCTCGCGGCCTCGAACAAGCAAGGCGATGGCCCATCGTCCCGGACTCCACTCCGTTCGGCTCGGCCCGTGCGCCCTCGCCCTGACGGCGAGGATCGTAGAGGGGCCTCA